>Ga0310695_10000052_pt1 | contig 287721 bp, 299 predicted proteins | sample RumenRJG_04DNA_FD_203882 | JGI IMG/M metagenome (GOLD analysis project Ga0310695, IMG submission 203882) | Bovine rumen microbial communities from Lethbridge, Alberta, Canada - RJG_04 (v2) (version 2) | ecosystem: Host-associated > Mammals > Digestive system > Stomach > Rumen | place: Canada...
TGCCTTCAAGGCGGATAACATTGACATTGACCTGTATACGGGTCCACGCGACGATTATCAGAAGGCGGCGTTGACCTTCACCGCGTGCCAGGGTCAATATTCCAGCAACTCACGCTATACCCAGCTCATGCTGGAGCTGCAGGCTGGCTCGGGAAAGACCTTTCTGGCCATCGCAACCATCGCATTCTATCAGAAACGCTGTGTGATATTTGTGCCCTTCACCAAGCTCCTCGATCAATGGAAGGATTCCTTCAAGGAATACACCAACATCAAGGACAAGGAGATTCTGGTGGTCAAGGGCAGTGACATGTGCGAAAAGATTCGCCGTGGCAAATATGATGGTGTCAAGGTGTTCATCTTTTCCGTGGACACGGTCGCATCCTATCAAAAACGTTACGGTGATCTGAAGACCATGGATATGCTCGAAAGAACCCATGCCTATGTCAAGGTCATAGATGAATGTCACAAGGATATGAAGACAATCTCCATGATAGAGGCGCTGAGCAACTACAGGCTCAATCTATACCTATCAGCTTCACCGGGCCGAGCCGAGAAGAAGGAGGAGTGGATCTTCTCGACGGTGTTCAAGAACGTTCCAAAGTTTGGCGAAAAGTTCCAGACACAGGAAGAGATGCACGTCAACATGATGGTCAAGAAATACTATTGGACACCGGATAGCTATGCGATACGCAGCATGGTGAGCGCAAGAACCGGACTCAATACGAAGGCATACGAGACCGAGCTCATGAACGCCAAACCGAAATCCTTCGAGGATAGCATCGGTGTCATATGCGGATGGATGAAGAGCATCATAAAACCCGGCAAGAAGATCCTGTTCATGGCCCAGACCGTGGCGATGCTTGGGTATCTCCAAGAACTGATCGAACAGCACTTTCCCGGAGAAACGGCCATCTACTATGGAGGCATGAAGCCGAAGGATAAGGAAACGGCCCTCGAGGCCAGGGTCATCATAGGCACCTCATCATCGTTGGGAACCGGAGCCGACATCAAGGGGTTGCAGTTTAACTGGAATGTTGGAACCTACGCAAACAAGATCGACGCAAACCAATTTTCCGGACGCACACGTGCCATGATCGATGCCGAAGTGGTCTATGGCGAATTTGTGAACTTTGGTTGGCTCAAGACCGCGCGGCAGTTCGAAAAACGAAAACCATTCCTGCTCAAGAAGGCCAAGAACGGGAAGATCATGTTCGTGAACTAGCGGACGAGATATATACTATAGCATCGGAAAGGAGGGCTGTCCAATGAATACCACCATTGTGACAGGATATCTCATGGTCATCGTTCTGCTGCTTGTCTGTCTCATCTTGAGCTTTGGCATCTTGATCAAGGTTGGGGATAAGCTCAGAAAAATGGAGAATGAGGTGTCCGCGATCACATCGACGGACCTATTGGATCCCATACCAAAGAGAATCGAAGAAGGTTCAGAAACCGAAGCAATGACGGAAGAGACAACACAGGAGTCCGACAGAGATGAGACTACTGGCAACGCTCCTTGAGGGAAGGGGCATGGAATGGAGAATCAAGGTAAACCCAAAGGGTGTGCTGGAAGATTCTCCGAACCGGAGAGTGATCGAGTTCTGGTCTCCGGAAAATGAACCACAGAATCGCATGTTGCTCTATAATCCAAAGATCGCACTCTGCGGAAGACCGAGCAACCGATTCGAGCGTCAGACTGCGGAAGAGCTCTACATACCGGTCAACAGGATATACCTGTTTGCCAACAAGCTCACGAATGTCTACCGCGGCTTGAGCGATGACAAACTGAAGATACGCAGCGAGGAGGGAAAGCTCTACATGGATGGCAATGCCATGGTTGAGAATGCCCAGAAGCTGAATCTCTTCGGCAAATCGGTGATCATCGCACCAACCATTGTCCGCTATGCCAACGAGGAACTTCTGGGCGTTCAGTTCACCCAGGGAGGAAGCTACTGTGGCATGGTGGATCACTACGAGGCCCGAGAACTCTGCGAGGTGCTCGGGCACACGGATCTGCAGGTATACGCCATGATGCTTGCCATGGCCGAGAAACTCGATGATATGGATCACAAACTTGATCGGCTCATCGGAGGCCAGGCGGAACTCATGCGCATGCTCAACGATGCCCTCGGCGGTCCGAAGAAGACTGTCCCGGAACAGAAGAACCCGGACAATCAGAATGGTCTCGACTGGAAAAGATTGGAGGTGTAAGAGTCATTGACCGATAATTCTAGGAAGTCCCTCGATCTGGAGGTTTTGCTCGTGGACAACACCATGTACCACGTGGAAGACTTCGATGCCAACCGAGCAGAAAACGAGGGTCCAAACTATCTCAAGAAAAATGGCGCATATCGGCTGAATGGGCAATTTTTCAACGGCATATATCCCTATCGGGGAGAGATCATGAAGGGTGATCCCTGGGGAACCGCCTACCCCTTTGGCATCTATCTGAAAAAATCACAGAAGAATCCCGGCAAATGGATCGTTAAAATCTCGCCGATGCGCAACGACACGGATCGGAAAAACTACGCACTCGGGTCGGAGCGCAATCTTGCGGCTGCGGTGCTGGGCAATGATATTCCCGCCGATCAGTTCATCATGACCGAGGTTACCGCCACGGATGGCGAATGCTTCAATCCGCCCATCAGACCCGGAGATGATCCACTCAACATGCTTGTCAAGGTTGGAATCCGTGAGCATCATGCACCCTTTGAGCCCTACGGCCAGCGCATCGAACGCATCGCCACGGATAACTCGAAGAACACGGATGGAACCAACGCCAAGAACAACACCAGACGCGGCATCATGACCAACACGGCCATGAGCCCGTCCAAGGCTGTGCTCATATGCAATGCCTGGCAGATGAAGCTCGGGATTCTGATCATGGATAAGGAAAATTCGACGCATCCCATGCGCAAGGATGGCAAGGGGTATGTGATATTTCCGAATAGTCTACCATTCGAAATCAACTCTGAGAATCTGATCGACATCACACCGATCGTGAATGAAGCGTTCCATGAAAACGACCAGCAAAAGGAGGAGGATGAAGAATGAACCAGGCGGTTGCGCTCATCACCACATTGGCAGTGTTCTGCGTGTTGCTCGTCGGATTGGTGGTGTACCTGGTGCACATGCTGGTAAAGTCCTACCATATCTACAACAAAACGCATCTGATGCTGCGAACTCAACGGCACAAGATCTCGGCTCAGCAGGATGATATCATGCTGCGAGATAATGCTCTCAAGGCATTGCTCATGATATTCATCGAGCTCCTCTACGGTGATCCCGCAGAACGCGAGAGGAGAAGCAGTTTGCTCCGATCGGATCTCAGTCTGCTGGAGATCAAGGCCAACGCTGACAGAGATTTGACTCCGAAGGATATCTGTGAGCTAATGATACTTGCCGAAGATGACGACATGGATCGAACGCTGGATATCATGCACAGCTTCTTCGAAAGACATCTCTCCATGGATGCCGATCTGCGCGAACACATGAGCGATGATGATCGTCTCGCGTTTAGGGAGCTCGTCGAGATCATCGATGTTGCTAAGAAATCTCGCGACGAACTGCGTACTTCGGTGGAGTTTGACCGCGTGCTCATCAACGATCTCATGACACTCTCAGAGCCGACACCGGAGGAAATAGCGTGAGCAAAAGAAGAGCCCGTCGGCGGCTCTTCTTTTTGTAACATTCTGGATACATGTGTATATGTTATGATACGTCTCACGGAAGGATAATGATGTATGTATAGGCTAAAATCCATGAGCGCGACGAATGTGACAGGATTCATGAGTGGTCTTGGTCGCAAGACCTTTCGAATCGACTTCAGCGAGGCATTGGAGGCGGGAAAAAGCATCTTCCTCGCCTGTGGTGCAAATGCCAGCGGAAAGTCAACCTTTCTGTCGCTGATTCATCCAACCCATATCCCATCCGATGGGAGAACCAAGTTCATCGTTCCTGGCAAAGAGGGTTCTCTGATTCGCGAATATATTGGCGATGATGGAACCATTCTGCTCTCAAAGTGCATAGCAACGCCGAAGGAGGACACGCATCTCTGGAAATGCTATCTCAGCATACGAAAGCCGGGAGACACAGAGGCCATTGAACTCAATCCGAACGGGAATGTTACTTCCTACTATGCTCTCCTGGACACATACTTTGGCATCACCAAGGACTTCGTCAACTTCGCATCCTACAACGATGCGGTCGAGGGAATGGTGACGATGACGGACATGGAACGCAAGCAGAGTGTCGCAAATTTGGTACCAAACACCGAACGCTTCGAGGTCGCCTATGGTATCATAAACGAGCGCCACAAGGAACTTCGTAATCTCATGCGCAATGTGTCGCAGAAGATCATGAACATCAGAGATGCGGATTCGCTGGATGCGGATCTGAGTCGAGTGAACGCACAGCTCACCAAGGCCCACGAACGCCAGGACGAGCTCAACGAAAAGATCGGTCGTGCCGATGGTCGCATCCGTGAGCTGTCCGGTGGAAAAGATATCAAGGCCATGGCACAGGCGTACAACGACATGGTCATGGGCATCGCCAACATGGACAGCGAGCTCGGAAGCATGCGCAATCGTCTCCTCCATATCTATGCCCAGCTCGGACTGGAGCTGGATGAGAAGACTCCGGTTTCCTTTGTCGGAGAAGACAAGCTGAACGCGCAAATAAGCAGACTCGAGCGCAAGCTTGCATCGGTTGAAACAACCATCCGCATCAGCTCCGAACGTCGCGAAAAGATTCTGGCCGACATCTCGAAGACCGAAAAGGAGATCGCAGAGTCGGAGAGCGTTCTATTCGGACTGCAGACACAGGATGTGGCAGAGCTCGAGAAAACTCGCGATGAATACAAGAAGCAGCTCAGGGAGATGCGCTATACCGGCAATGAAAAGAAGTACGAGGGCATGAGCTATTCAGAATGCATTCGCATGAGTGAGCTCTGTTCGTCGATGATCCAGCTCATCGAGGCGCTCTACGAAGAACATGGAGAACTCATAACAGAATACTTCCGAAACATTCACAACCTCGACGAATTCAGAAACGGTTGTCAGCACAACGTCGATATGCTAAGCGTTGAGCTCGAATCGCGTTCGGCCAAGCGCGACAGCCTCTACCGACAGATCATCGAGAAAGAGCAATACTCGAAGTTCCAGGATATTCTCACGCAACGCCCGCGCAACTGCACGATCGACAACTGCCCATTCATCGCCAACGCTCTCAAATGGTCCCACGTGGCCGGAGAGCTGAAGGATCTCCAGGCCCAGTATGACAAGCTCAACGTGGAGATCGAACAGGCCAGCGCATCCCAGGACAGCTACCGAAGACAGCTCATGATGGATGAGCATCTCGCACCGTTCATGACACTGCTGCGCAGCTCAGAGGATGGTCTTCGCAGATATCTTGGCCTGGGTCTGGATGATGTGTACCATGCGATCGTGACCGGTTCTTGGCTGACCGTATTGGATATCATGAAGCTAAAGAGCCTCGCGGCGATACTGTCGGAGAAGGATTATCACGATAGAATCGTCAATAACCTGCTCCCGGACATCGAGCATGCGATCGAGATGGCCAAGGTATATGGAACCAATCGAGCGATTCTCGAGTCTCAGATATCGAAGCTTGTGGAAACCAGAGATCTCATGATGTCCGAGCTCGACGAGTCGACGATCAGTCAGACCGCATCCTCCCGCATGCGGAGCATATACGCGTTGCAGCTCGAACGCTATCGCGAGATTCGTTCGTTGTTGGATGACTATAACGAACTCGCCAGGAAGCGCATCGAAACCTTCAACGATGCCAAATCCAAAGAATCAAACATCACACGCATCACCGAGCTGGTGAAGAAGGCAAACTCCATGAACGAAGAGCTCCGCGAGGTGCATAACAGCATCGAGGAGCTCGAACCTTTGAAGGATCAGCTCGAGTTTGATATGAAGGAGCTCATCAAGCTCAAGGGTGAAAAAGAACAGATCGACGAAGATTTTCTCGTCGTTGATATCATGCGTTCCATCGTGCAGCCGGGAAAGGGTATCCGCAAGGAACTGCTGAACATGTACTTCTACGACATATACCAGACCGCCAACGAGCTGCTCATGAATACCTTCGACGGCAAGCTGAGACTCCATGAATTCATCATCACCGACAAGGAGTTCACCATTCCCTTCGAATATGCTGGAGAAACTGGTTCTGATATATCGTTCGCGTCGAGTTCACAGCGTGCGACCATCGCAATCGCCATATCCATGGCCATCATCAGCAAGCTGATCGATCGCTATTCGATCCTAACCTTCGACGAATCTGATCAGACCATGAGTCCGGCCAACAAGGCGGTCTTCATCGACATTCTCACCAAACAGATGAGACAACTTGGGGTTGCACAGACCTTCATGATATCGCATTCACCAGAGTTCTACAGCTCCATAGACAATGTGCAGTTTATCGGGTTTCCAGGCTATGAGGATTTCATCAACACCAAAGAAAACGATGTGATCGAAATATGATAGGGAGGTCATGACATGTCGAAGATGCACGAGGGTGCGCTCATCTCCACAATCTTCTCCATCTTCTTGGAAAGAAAGGATCGCGCAACTGTGATATTCACCGATGACGAAGAGGACAAACTCGAGGCACGGGTATATTCGATCGACAGAGTGGATGGTTCCGACGAGAAACTCTACCAGATCGATTTTGCGATCATCCTAGAGACCGTCAATAAGCATATCGATCCGGTACGCGAGACCATTTCCACCAACTACACGATCAGCGATTTGGTTGCGTTCTGCTACGGGTTGACAGCCAGACTAAATGTGTTGGTGAAGCTGAGCCTGAAGGATGGCATCGATGTACCCTGGCCCGAGAAACAGAGTGGATGATGTGAAACAATACTCCTCGAGCTATATATTATAGCAACGAATCGAATGAAAGGAGCATTGCAGCAAATGAAAAAGACAACGAACAGACGGCGGAAACGCTCATTCCCGCCATCGATCAATTCAGACAAAGGAGAGGATCCCAATGCCGGCTAAAACCAGGACACCCGGAAGGCTCAACATCATCAACCGAGATTCGTATCCATTGTTTCAGAAATCACCGGTGTTGGAGTATCCGGTGAAACATCGAATCAAGTCGGTGCACGTGGATCCCATTGACCATGACGCCGAGTATAAGAAACTTAAGGACATGGGGCGCAAGGTTGACATTCGCACGGCCGACATCTTCGTCAACGGCAATCAGAAACCGGACGACGGCATCTTTAGCCCCTACTTTGGCTCTGACACAACGCAGGATCGGCCGATCTATTCCTGCGAATGCCAGCGACTCAGCGGTGCCGCACACATCGGTGAGGTCTGCAAGCACTGCGGCAAGAAGGTTGTGCCCGTGATCGACGGAGACCTTCGCAACCGAATGTACATTGACATTGCTCCGTATCACATACTCACCTATCATGGGTGGAACGCCATGTGCAAGGCGCTCAAACCAAAGGTCATGCAGGATATCATAACCTCGGTGAAGCGCATCTGCGTGAGCGGAGAAATCGTGGACGATGGCAAACCGACCATAATGAGTCTCTACGAAGACTATGAGGAGAAGTATGAACCTCTGACCAAACTTCCCAAGAAGTATGCCTTCATGAGCAAGATTCCGGTCTACTCGGCAAGACTTCGTCCGCTCATGGTTTTTGGTGTGTCCATGACCATGCTCGAATCCAACAAGCGGTATCTGTCCATCGAGAAGAATCGCGAGGCGATGGCGACGGCCCCAATCTTCATGACAAGCCGCAAGACCGAGATCCAGCGTTCGCTGAACCAGATTCAGCAGGACTGGAATGCGATCATGGAGCAGGTCGAAAACCAGGTCGATCATAAAGCAGGCGTCTATCGCAAGTCCCTCGCCTCGGGAAGAATTGACTATACCTCCCGCATGGTCATCTCTCTCGGCATTGATCTGATGCCCCACGAGGTGGATATCCCATACCAAACCATGATGGTTCTCTACGAAGAGAAGATCGCAAACTATCTCTCCAAATCCGAAAACATCCCGATCTCCAAAGCCATTGCGCTGGTCCAGGAGAACGCGATGGAACGCAATGAGAAGTTTGTCAACATAATCAACCAGATGCTCAAGTCCAAGGAGGGGGTTTGGGCACTGATCAACCGCAATCCGACCATCTCCGAATCGTCCATCCTCCTGGTGAGGGTGAGAAAAGTCCACAAGGATGGCACAGATTGGACCATGCATCTGCCTCCGGATATTCTCAGCCTCCTGGCCGCGGATGATCACCAAACGAAAGTCCGCCTTGCAGGGTAACCTGCTTGAACAAAATCTGTGAACGCCTAACAAGCGGTGTCAGTGTCGGCTGGCTAACGGTAGAAGAAGAATAAGGTCGGGCACAGGCTTAGGCCACCTGTGCTATACCAAACGACACGAAGGATCTTCGTAAGAGACTTTGAAACCAGGGACCCGAAGGCCCCTGGTCAGAATAAGAATACCGTGCTTGAACCCAGTACCGGAAGGGCTGGTAGTAGAGTGTAGAGACTATCGAAAGATTAGGACTTGGTGGAAGCCAGGCACCGAAGTGCAGATCTCCTGAGTGTAACGGAACCCAGGATGAAGAGATAGTCCAACCAATATCTTTATAACTCTAGCTCCTTAGCAAATTCATCGACAGCTGCAAGCGCATGTTTATATTGCTGATATTTATTTTGAGCGTCGAGATCATTGCCTCCATTATTCTTAGGGACATTACGCTTGGCATCTATATATTCAGCAAACGTATGACGACGTTCGGTATTCGCATAGAATATGAAGTAACGATTCTTAAAAAGTTTTCCTCGTTGACATGCATCTGGAACGTTCTCGCGTTTTCCACCAATAAACTCGTGCACATTGGATGTTCCTTTAAGATATAGCATGATAGAATCATCTTCGGTATCATATACGAATAACGCTTTAGGCTTTCGATTGAACGCTTTGCGATGTTTGCTAGCTCCAGTCTCACCACCCATGGTCGAGTTATATCCATACTCAGGGAGAATAGATCGATATTTCATGATCAACTCAACTTCTTTAAGCGATCTAAGATCAGGATCTTGCATGTAGATGGAGGCGTCTTCAACCTTAAATTCAAAGTTGTCCCATCCATACTTTACAATATCCTGAATAATTAGACTGCTTACGGCCGGGTCTCTCGATCCTTCGGAATAACGCTTGACTGCAGAGATGTATTGCTTGAATCTGTTGGTCAGATTTTTCGTGGAACCGATGTAGATCTTCCCGTTAATCTTATTGGTGATACTGTAGACGGCTGGAGTTTTCTCGGCTAATGACATAATAAGCTAACCTCTCTTTCTATGTAATATACAGATGTTATGCTCATTCATTTGTTACTAGCTGCGGGTTGTTCGATGGTGATCAACTCAGCTTCATAGCAGTACCGGACCCGACGTTTGTCAAATTGTTTATGCCAATGTGTCCGACATACACATTCATCGACAGGGCGAACGGAAGGTTCAATGAAAACATGACCTTCAAGCGCGAATATGCAGCGCTCATCAGCGCAGCCTGGGAGATTGATCGTGCCTACGACGCATATCTCAGGGACTTCGACCCGACTCCCGGTGAACCCAACCCACTCCAGAAGATCGGACTCTATCGTGAGGACGACGAGAACGGTCTCGAGAAGCGAGCAGAGCTCATCAAGAAGCTCGTACGTGCGGACAAGGGCAACGCCTTCCGGAAACGCATCCTCGGTGACTTCAAGGAGGACGCCGATGATAGCGAGATTTTGGACATCGCACGGAGCCTGTGACGCAGACAACCCCGGGGAGTAACATCCCCGGGGTAATCATTCCAGAAATGAGGTAGTTACATTGGAGAACAGAGAGCCGCTGGATATCCGGACGATCAATCTGGAGGGATTCACTCTCATATGTCCAAGATGCTGGCATACGGTACATGTCGACGTTACCGGTTATATGCATTTCGATGGTCCTGTCATTGCTCCGCTTCCCGAGAGGATGATGGTACATGCGTGCTGTCCAATTTGCTACAACTCCCCGGATGTGGATCAGGAAGATAAGGATGACGATATGTTTACCTGCGACGATAAGCTGGTTCCTTACATCGTATCCCTTAATAAGGCTGGTTATCGAACCCAGTTCTGTTGCCAGGGTCATATCGAGGTATCTGATGTTGCCTATGGGATCAGTCGTCCTTATGTTATCTTCCAGGACAGTGTGAAGCATATGAAGCAAATATACTCTATAACCAAAAAGTATATTAACGATTGGCTGCACGATAGCACCGGTCTCATCGTTGAAATAGATGGAACATCCATCACGCGCAATATCGTAAATCTGAGCATCGGTAAACTTCCCGACAAGATGTCTAGCATCAAACGTGGCACCAGACTATATATCGGAGCTGGATCCGAGGAGCTGTACGAGGATTATCAGAGAAGATTTCCTTCGCTCACCGAGCACACGATTAGCAAAATGGTCTGCGATCGAATGCAGCGTATATTCTTCGGATACCTTGATCATCTCATCACAGAACTTGGCATCTGAATGTACATATTGGCTATGATGGTCAGAGTAAAAAGAGAACAGCCGAAGCTATTCTCTTTTTCGTTCAGTGGCTGTAGTTGTCAAGACCATCGGTCTCGCGGATGGCCTCGTTTTCTGTCTTGTAGACCTTTGTCGGATGGAGCTTCTCTCCGATCCAATCAATGACCTTGAAGGTCCATTCGACGATCTTCATATAGATGGTGATGTAGCCGACGATGATGCAGGCGACGATAAAGATCGTGGACATAACATCGCAGACCTTCTCCCAGGTGGACATGGTGTTCCAGTACTTCTTGGCTGCGGCCTGGACCTCGAGCCCGTAGGTAATCTTGGCTTCTCTGTTCTTTTTCATTGGTGGTCTCCTCGATCCGTTGATCAGGCGGATCATGACGGTCTCTATTGCTACCCGACCGTCAGGGTATGATTTTCGAAGACATGATTTGCGGTCTTCACTTCTATAGTATCTATTCATAAGAACACACAAAAACGGATTTCCAGATTCAATTTCACGACGACATTATTATAGTTTCAGAGATCAACACAGGAGATTGATGAGCATGGCAGTTGAAGGTTCCATGGCGAAATTCCTGGTGGGACGGTCACGTATCAAGTATGCCGTGCTCGATCAGCTATTTCGCCCTATACATATTCCCCAGGATCGGATGGTCATGTATATCGACATGAGCTCCATCCTTCATCGGCTCTACCGCAAGGGAGACCTGGACATGATCTACAGCGTTTCGCCCGAAATCGTAACCAAGGATCTCGTGCTTTCCATATTGAACACCGTCGGTCACTACCGTCGCTACATCATGACACGGCTCGGATTGACCAACGATATCATCATGATCTACAATCGGCGAGTTCCTGATTTCCAGGGACTGTTGTTCCCCAAATATCGCAGCAAGTGGTACGACGTGATTGATCCGAAGAATCCGGAATTCGGTCCGCTGACCCAGGTGGTGGAGACTGCCTATGGGTTCATTGAGAGCATTGTCCCCTACTTCGAGGGTATCTACTGCATGGATGCCCAGGGTGTGGATGATTACACCGTAATTCAGCATCTGAAGAATTCTAAGTACTACGGTGAGGGTTGGTATCATCTGATATTCAGTCGCAATGTTCTTCCAACCCAGCTCGTCGGACCCGATTGTTCGGTGCTCTACAACAAACGAGACGATTCGTATCTAATCTCAAACTTCAATCTATACACAGATGGGCTTCTCAGGGGCCGTAAAACGGGGGCCAGTGAGAATCTCAGTGCGAATTTGCTTCCATTCATATGGTGCATGGGTGGTTGCTCTGACATAGAGCTGAAACACACAAAATACTCATCCGGCATAAGTGACATGGTGAAGAAGCTCAATCCGCTCGTTGACCAGGGGCTCATCAGAAATGACATGTCGATCCAGGCCTTTCTCAAGGAGCTATCCAACCACATGCCCGATCACAAGACGGAACTGCGCAGTCTCCCGGAGGAACTCATCAATCGCCATCGCATTGTCGATCTGAGCCTGTCGGCCAGGGCCATGACCCAATCCCAGGAGATCGACCTCTGGAAGAATCATGTCGATCTCTTCGACCAAAATGCACTCGAAGATATCAACGAACGTCTCATGGACATAGATAGCGACGGCGAGATCATAGACATCGATAATCTCAACATGTCCAACCCCTGCGGTGAATTCCGTGACAGCACCCTCGGTTTTGGAGACTATTTCATATCCAACTTTTCATTCTGATCATAGGAGGTGATCTTCGATGCCACAGGAAATCTACACATACAGCTATGACGTGAAGAACATGGTCTTCACCATTGGAAACAAAGAGTACGCGTTTCCGAACGGGAGCGTGGCACGCTTTAGCATAAAGCATGACTATCGGAATCGGAGACTTCCCATCATTCGCATGATTCTCGAAATGGATCGATATATGATACAGAGGATCTATGAAAACAAGGATACCGGGAAGGTGACCTTTGATCTCTATGAGTATCAATACAACTCCGATCATGCGGTAATCAATACCCAACTATATTGGCAACACTCGTTCCGCTACATTCCGGCAAGGGATCAGACGGAGTACATCACCGCCACCGATGCCACCAGCGAAGTAAACATCGACGACATGCGAGATCCGCAGCCCATGGATCTGTTTCTCATAGACATGGATGCGGTCAAGTGGTTTACCCAGAAGCTGAGCGAGACATTTCGAGACACATCCAAGGCGGCCATCATTCAGAGTCTGTTGCAACTGAGAAACATTCCGAGCGGAATTACGATCGCAACTCCTCCGAAGGATAACAAGGTAATGGATCAGGTGATTGTTCCGATGGGTGATCTCATCGATAATATCGGGACCATCAATCGTGGATATGGGCTCTGGTCAAGTTACCCGTATATCTATTATGACCTGTTGAATCTGTACATCATCGATCGCATCAAACCGAACCTTGTCCTTCCCAAGGCCAAGGACTATGGAAACGTTGTGTTGCTACTGGCAAATCCGACAAAGACCGAGTATCAGGTCAATGGAAGCTTCGATGATGTAACATCCAGAACTCACTATATAAATCTCACGGTGGAACCAACAATCACCGACTACACCACGGAGATAGGAAGCACTAAATTTGGAACCGTGGTCAGCGTCAACGGTGAGGGCGATGTGAACAAGACCACCACGGTTCAAAACTCAACGGCGTCGAACTATGTGTATGCATACAGTGATCAGACCGAGACCCAGGTCATCAACGAGGCCATGTATGGTCCGACGGTGCATGTGTATGCACAGAACTGTCGGATTAGCACGATCAAACCCTACAAGATCTTCAGCTTCCAGGTAGACACCCAATACTACAATCTCAACATCGGAAAGGATGACACCTATAGATTGTTGGGTTGGAGTGTTGTGATGGAGCGAGAGGGTCGCGGAGAGAACAGCAGATATACACACAAGATCGAGATGGACCTACAAAATCCTAACTATAGAGAAAAGACATGAGAAAACTCCCCGGGACATCCCGGGGAGTTGATTTTATTTCGGAATCCATCTCGATTGGGCCTCGGTGCTGTTGATATCCGAGTTCATGCTTTGATCTTCGGTGCAGCCTTCTGTGGTGCTTTGCCCTTTGGTACGATTCTCGGATTTACCGCGGTGAAGAGCTTGGTCCTCACGAGGATTTCATTGATGAGATTTGTGTCCTCTGCAATCTTGTCGCCGTAGACTTCGATGGTGGTACGATACGCAGAGGCATAGATCTTGATGAAACCGTCCACAAGTCGTGTTGTCTCCACACTGATGGTGGAGAAACGTTCCTTGTCTGCGGAATTGAGTTCTCTCAACCTCGGGTCGCGAATCTCATCGATCTTCCAGGGAGAAGCATCGTAGCCGACCTGACGGAGCTCATCGATGACCTCGGTCTTGAGATGCTCATACATATCATTCACCGCAGCTCTGATCATCCCGATGCGTTTCCGCATGGTCTTGATGCCCACAAGAGCTCTGATCTTTAGTGCGACCTGATCCTGACCGAGCACCTTGACAATTTCACGTCCCTGGAGCTCGTCGCGCATGATATCGGAGACACTATCGGCGATGGCCTGCGGATCAACCACACCACCGGTAACCTCTTCTCCGAACTTGGAAATAAGATCATCCACCATGACCCGAACATCGGCCGCATTCGACGATGTATTCACTTTCATATAATCCAATGCTTCCTTCGGAGAATATATCCTCGGAAACTTCGAATCAAAAAGATGCTCATATCGATAGGTCTTATAGGCGATCGGATCTCCGATGTCCTTATACCGTTCGGCGATGATCTCCCCATATCGCTCGAGCAGTGTGACCTTGTTGATCACATAGTTATTGAAGCAGCTCGTCAACGTGTCACACATGGAATCGAGAAACTTTTTGGCTCGCTCGAGGTATTCGATGAGTGTGGTATACGTATACCGATTGGCGGTGGTGATGACATATCGAGTATCGTCACCGGCTCCCTCGTCGAGGGCATCATAGCAGGATTCGATGAGGTCAATGCATTCGAAATTGCTCGATGTTTCGGCCATATCATAGAGGAAGGATAATCTCTTCGACATGCGATTCACCATCCTCCGGATTTATTTGTCCTCGGAATCGTTGTAGTAACCCTTGGCCCCAACGAGCACCGACTTGACCTTATCATCGACAACGGTAATGCCGATCTGTTTCTTAGCATCGACGCCGCCCCGATCTTTGTCGCTCTCATGCTCGAGATTGAGGAGCTTATTGACGTCCTCGGAAGACATGCCGATGAGCTCTTTGCCGCGATAGCTAACCTTCTGACCGAAGCATTCGACGGCGTTGGCCTTCTCTGCCTCATAGTAGACGTGGAATGTGCCATAGTTGTCGGTGTTGGATTTCGACGCCCTGGTCTTCTTGAACTCACCCTCCTTGTCGGAGAAGATGGTTGCGATCTCTTCGCGGCTCATTCCAAACTTGATGGGTCCGACAGATTTGCCGGGGCGGATGGGCCACACACCATCCTTCTTGAAGAAGGCCTCATCGAGGAGATTGTACTCCGCGTTCTCGTCGATCATCTCGGCAGCTTCCTGGACAGGCTTGAGCTCACTGTCTTCCACGTCGATGACCTTGCCGGATTCTTTGGCATGGATATCCACATTGGCGCAAAAATCATTGACACGCCCAAGGTCATAGGTGCAGAGCTGCGCCTGGCTGATGATAACACATGCGGAAGAGTTGAGACCGGTGGTGAGCACAGAGATCATCTTGGAAATGTCGCGTGCAATCTTTCCCATGAGTTCATTCTTCGCCGGAGCAGTCTGATCCTCCGGGCTCTGCTCTTCGGCATACTTATCGAGCGCCACCTTGAGGTCCTCGAAATCATTCTTGAGCTTGCCCACATTGGTGGAAGCTTCACCCATCATCTTCTTGAGGTCCTCGATGGTTTTTGCGGGATTCGGAACCGCCTTGAGAATGTTCTCGAGTGTCTCCTGACGATCTTTTGTATCGTCACCGTTGAAGCAGGATTTGTATACCCGCTCGCGCAGATCGGTGGCGTCTTCGACATCTTCTCCGACACCATACGCCTTGCCGAGACCGCTGATCCATCCTTCGGTGGCGGCAACAATCTGATCGCTGAGCGCAGCCATGTAGGAGGATTCACCGGCGGACTGGGTCACGTTGCCGATGATCTTGATCAGTTTCATCATCACCTGCACGTATGTCTTCATGCGCGAGGCAACGCTGGAGTTGGCCTTGCGCGCTTTGGTGGTCAGGGCTTCGATGTTCCAATCGTGCCAGGTGAATTCCTTATTCTTCATCTTCGGATCAGTCACCACCGCCTTGTAGTTGGCTGACTTGGTGAACCGATCCTTGAGTTTTGTCAGATAGTCCGTGAACTTCTTCCAGAGTCCGGCGATGAACTTGATTGCGCGATCGATGAGCCCACGAATGGTGCCAAGGATTCCCTTGCCGACCGCCTCCTGGAGAGCTTCGAGGTTCTCAGGATTCGTGGTGGCGCAGGTGATCTGCATGGCTTCAGCCTCGGTGACATACTGTTCGACGAGCACGGCTTCGGCGAGAACTTGTTCATTGACCATGCTGAACGTTTCCACCAACGACAACCCAGGAAAGACATCTCTGGCATCGTCGGTGACAACGGCCTCGTTGACCGCATAGTTTGTAATATTCTGAAGAGTTGTGATGCTAAGCATAGTTAAATCACCCCGATTTGCCAGTTTTAATAGGCCACTGTTCCGCCAGAGTTGGCGGTGCGATTGGCCTGCCTAGTCTGTTGTTCTTTTTCACGCTGTGCACGCCTCTGTTCTCGTTCGGCCTTCTTCCGTTCGGCCATATCGGGATCCCGATAGCGAACAAACTCAGCAATCGCTTGGCTATAGTCGGCGAGGCACTTGTTGCAGATAGAGTTGCGCACGGCGTTTACTTGATTGATTACCTGTATCTGGAGAGAAAAACGATCCTGAAAAGCATTGGTCTTCTGGGCCACGGCGGCCTGATCATCGACGGCCGGCCGCCCATCCATGGTGGTGGACTGTGCCGCCTGGGCTTGTACCTGCTCAGCCTCTTTGGCCACACGATCGATGTTGGCTAGTTCTTTGGTGTATACCTCTGAGATTGAGGTAAATACCTCGGGGATCTCCTTGATGGCTGACACCATCGCATCAACATTGAGACGATTGTCGTCGTAGGAACGAACAGTCTCATTGGCGTCGCTGATGCACTTCTTGTAAACACCATCAACGATGTGCTGAAGCTCGGTCACCTTGGACGGATCATCGAGGTTCAGATCCTTTGCATATTGCTGCAATTTACTGATACGATCCTGGTCGGTTTCTTCGTCATTCTCGGGCGCCGAAATCGATTTTACGTTGGCCACGTAGCTATCCTTGGCTTTGATCAGGTCATCGAGAATATGCTGGAGAGCCATGTCGGCTTCTCCGCCCTTCTTCATGTAATCCAGATCGTATATGGGCATGGCCTGGGAGGTTGTGCGTTTCATCGCATCGCGATACTTCTTCACATCCGCCACCTTCGGCTCAACGATCTTGATCCACTCAGCATACTGACCACGAGCAAGGGTGCTACGTTCTCTCGCCTTGGTGATGATGCCATTGACAAACTTCTTGACGCCATCGATGAATCGATGCCATGCCTGGATGGCGGTATCCTTTGCGGCCTCAAAGAGCAGTTCTGCGTTATCATTGCCCATGATCACCGCCTCGCTCATGAGTTGATGGGCGCCAACCCGGAAGTGAGTACGATCAACCATCTCCGTGAGCAAATACTGTTGGAAATGGTTGATCGATTCACCTAGGCTCATGCAACCGAAGTCATATGCTTCGGAAATAGACGGAGCCTCCGGATCGACGTTCAACCGAATATCATTGGCCGCGAGGACCAACTCATTCAATCGAAAGATGTCGATCATTTGGATGCCCTCGCTTTCCGTGAATTAGGCCTCGGGCTCTTCGGAACCGCCCTGATTCTTGAGCGCATCATCGACCTGGGCGCTGACCTTTTCCTTGGTCTCTTTGCTCGCGGCCTTCTCTGCCTTGGCGGCTTCCTTGGCATTGGCCTTCTCGGTCTTTGCGGCAGCCGCAGCTTCCTTGCCCTGACCTTTGAGAATGCCACGGAGAATCTTGGCACTGGCGGCATAGCGCTCATTGATGTACGCGACATGCAGCTTATTGACCTTGTTCACCGCGTTGATGACGCCGGTATACCAGCGCATGTACACGTTGAGGCAGTCGATCATGTCGGAGTTGCTCGCGGCTTCCTTCTCGCCGGCCTCGGCGGCCTGGACATCGGAATCATCGGCTTCCTTGACAGATTCGACCGCCTTGGTGAAGTCGAGTTCGGTCTTCTGGAGCTGACGAACCACGCCGTCATAGGTCTTCTGGATCGAAGCGAGCTCTTTCTGATCCTTGATGATGGCTTCGATCTGGTTGAAGTGCAGATCCTTGTTGAAGGTGAAGGTCTTTTCCTCACCGAAGATCGCCTGGCGCAGATTGAGCTCCCAGTTGACCTGAGTCAGATCCACACCGGCACTGTCGGCGAGCAGGAGCGCAGCGGTGTAGCCCTCGATGTCGGACGGTTTCACCTTGGCGCCAGCTTCCTTGATCTTCTCGGCGTTATCCTTGGACAGGAAGAAATCGAGGAGACCGGAGGCGGGGGTGCTGCCGAAATACTCGGTGCCGGAGATGGCATCGGAGAAGAGCTCGTCGATGCTCTCGGAGGTGCCGGTATTCTTGAAGTACTTATTCGCATCATCAAAGAGACCGGCGCGCACGGTGACATCGAAGTTGCCCTGATAGGACTTGTAGATGTCGATGTTCTGGCGGCTCAGAAGCTGCTCGGTGGTGCCCTTGATCATCAGATAGCGGTCCTTGATCCAGTTCACAATGGCCATGGCAGCCTTCTTCATGACCTCCCAGGCGTGGTTCGCGATCTCCTTGAGCTTTTCGCCGGCAGACTCGTAGATAGGAACATAGTTGGCCTCGGTCTTGGTGCTGATGGCGTTAACCGCAGCCTCCACGAGAGCCTCGTTGGTCTGACCCTCCGAACGATAGAGCTCGATCTGGGTCTCGAGAATCGTCGTGGTCAGCAGAGACATGCTCTCGTTCAGAGAGAGATTGGGGAAGGGGTTCTCATAGGAAACATTCTCCAGCAGAGACGTCTCCTCGACGGGCTTTTCCCGAGAAGCGATGTATCCCTTGGAAGCTTCAGAGAGAACCACCAACTTATCAAAACTGATCATGTTGAAAGTACCTCCAATCGTACAGTATTGGTTTTCATGAAAATCAAAGCTGGGTATTGGGTAAGATGCCGGAGATGAGGGTAACATCCCCGGCGATAGGGTATTATAGTTTTGTTTTGGGTAGCCCAGGGTGGGCTATTCCACAAGGTTTACTCCTCGTTGAGATTCTCCATTGCGGATGTGGACTGGGGCACCATCGGTTCCTCGACGGGAGCTTCCGCGGCCGCCGCACGAAGATCATCGTGGGTAAGAATGTGACCAGGACCAGCCTCATGGTCAGACGTCGTTTCGGGATTCTTGGCCGATTTCGGGAGCAAGAAATCTCTGAGCTGTTCCGCGTATGCCTTGGTCGCACTCTTGATCGACAGGAGGTTCGCAACCTGATAGGTGTAGTTGAGCAGGCAGAGCGTCGCCACATAGAAGATATCACAGGTGCCGGCGAGGAGGGGCTGTATCCGAGAGGCAATATCCTCCGGAGCCACATCCGTTTCCTGGCTCATGAGATCATTCAGAAGATCGTAGCACCCAATCTTCACCTGGCGCAGGCGCTTGGAGATGCCGGTGATGGCCTCGGCACTGGGATAGGTATCAGGGTTGCACTGATCGAAGCGACGACCGGCACGCCGCACCACCTCACGATCATCGATGTAGCTACCATCGACGTTGAGCGTGCGGGAGAACCGCTCGTAATCACCGAAGAACGCATCCACGTATTCGGACGTGGTGGACAAACCGGCCTGCTGATACGCATCCATCACGTTGTAGATCGTGGACAGTTCGATAGGATACAGCGGGAGCTTATCCTCGGTTGACACGAAGTACGCACGAATCGCAGACCAAAAATCATATTGATCGAGCATGGATGCGTGGGTGTTGACGATGCGATACTTGTCGAGACCATACTCGACCAGCTTCGCATGATTCTTGATGATAAGCCCCATGTATGGAAGCAGATCTTCGTAGAGGATGGCCGCATCGTTTTCGGTGAGATACACATAGAATGCGCGCGCCTTGACAAGCATTGTGCGAAGATCCTTGGCGAGATTGTCCGCGGTCGAGTCTATGCGCCGCACGAAGGACATGGCCTCGTCGAGGAGCGTGGGATTCATGGGCGACTGCTCAAGACCCTTGGTCATGGCGTAGTAGGGACGAAGCTTCTCGCGCATGTGTTCGATGTACGAATAGTCAGGCTTTGAGAAGATCTTGTTCAGATCGGTGGTGATCTGATTATTGGTCTCCGGGCTATTGGTCAGATGAGCGTTGGTATCATATTCTGCCACCGATTCGCAGAGCATCATTGCTCCACCGGGGCAGAGACTATAGTTGCTAAACATATTCTCAACCTCCTTAGAGCATGACGCCGGAATCCGCGGATTGGGATGCCTCGTTTCCAGCCTTCTTCTTGATATCTTCATCTTCCTTGCGCTTTGCGGCACGCGCATTTGCTTCGGCGACATCGTTCTTGACACCGATTTTTCTGGACAGACTTCCGAGGAAGTTCGCCCATTTCAGCTGTCGCGCGATGACCTTATCGCTCACACCGCGACGCTTGAGCGCCTCGATGTTTGTGCGAACCATGGCCTCCTGCTGTGCAAGGTAGTCGGAGATCTTCGTTCTTCCGTAGTATACCGCATAGATGATATCTCGGGAGAAATAGATGAGCGCCGCAATCACAATGATGGGTACGGCAATGCTGGAGGCGACACCGGTCACGGCCGTGATGCCTGCCGAAGTTGTGCTGGCGGCGGCCGCAGCGACGTTGGGTGCAAACACGCCGACGATGGACTTGATCACACCGGTGATGGCAGCGACGGAGATACTTTCGTTCATGGAACCATTCCGTCTGGCCGCGGTGACCATGGTCATGTACGTCGAAAAGTTCTCCATGGCCTTCGGAGCGGCGAGCACATTTTTGATGTGCACATGCTTGAAGGTATTGGGGATCTCATCGAAGAGAACCTCACAGTCTGCGGTCTGTTCGGTGGTGACAAAGCGGATCGTGTTTGCCACAAGGATACCGATCGCGGAGATCATCGAAGTCACGAGACTCGTGTAGACGATCTGCACCATACCATCGCCGGAACGATAGAGTTCGGAGATGGAACGCTTCATCGCGATGAGCTTTTCGGACACGAGGCCGATCGCGTCGATGACCTCGAGGTACTTGAGTGCTCCCTGATCCGGCGTGGACTTGTAGATATTGCGGAGTGTTTCGGTGTTCTCCATGATCATGGTTGCATAGCGGAACTTACTGAAGTCGCCCGCAGACTTCTCGATCTCACGGAAATCGATGGCGTTGTACTTGTCTGTGATGAACTTCATCATATCGCCGAGCACATTGTCGGCCACGCGGATCTGGTTGGCCTCGTCGAGGCAGAGGAAACTGCTGCGCTGTGCGATATCGAACTCGATGCCTGCTTCTCTGAGCGCTCTCAGGTATACATTATCGTGTGCCATGTTACAGCTCCTCCTTTCTCATCGAGATGCGGCGATGGCGCGATAGAGATCACGCATCTGCCTGTCGGACTCCCGAGTTTCGCGCTCGAGCATGGCATAGGTATATTGCTGCACACCCGTGGGAACACCGTCGAATGCGACATAGACCACCTCGTTGCTCTGGTCGATGACCACGAAACCAAGCAGGAAGTCGTGCTCCATGATATAGGAGACCGTATCCCCGCTGAGGATATCGATGCCGTAGTGATCCTTGAGGTAGTTGGCCTCGGAGAGGGTCATCACGAGAGTTCCATTTGGTGTGTAGTTCTTGAGCAGGAAGATGTTGGAAATTTTGCTCCAGCGACGACGCTGACGGAAGGCAGACTTCCACTTTCCGGTGTCAGATCTGGCCGCCGCATCGCTCTTGAGTTCCTTGATCCCGAAGAGCAGGTCCGCGAGAGAACGCTCCTCGCCGGTGATGAACTTGATGAACTTGAGCAACGGGCGACGATTGATGACACACTGATAGATGTCGTCGACGAGTTCGTTGGCCGGAGCCAGGTGCGTGTATGCTTTGACACCGATGATGATGCCGCGCTTGATCACGTCGCCGGTCTCCTTGAACTTGAACTGAATCTCAGCCTGCAAAAATAGCGGCATGACCTCGTTGGCCTTCTGCACATCCTGCTGGGTGAATGGACCATTGCGGAAGGGGTTGCTGTCGCGTCCTTGATCGCGACTACGCCTGAGCTCATCCTCGGCGGCCTGACGCTTTTCGCGCTCATCGTTGGCCTTCTGTTCGGCTTCGCGGCGTTTCTCACGTTCCTCGTTGGCACGCTCCTTCTCTTCCTTGGCCTTTTCACGAGCGGTTCTGGCCTGATCCTGCGAGCGTTTCGCCTGCTGTTCGGCACGCTCCGCATCACGACGAGCGCGGTCAGCAGACTGTCTAGCGCGACGAGCCTTTTCCTCCTCGGAGATAGCCTCGGTGAGATAGAAGACTTCGGTGTCGGGGGCGGAGAGAAGTTTGTCAATGGTTTCGAGGCAGAAATCCATCGCGTCAAAATCCATCTGCAGAAGACCTTCACCCTCGCTGGACTCACTGATTCCCTTGCGGGAACGGAGTTCCTCACGACGCTTGTCGACGAGCTGAAGTCTCTTGTTGATGATCTTGATGTAGCCACCATACTGGTGCATGAACGCCTTGGGATTGGAGATATCCATTCCATTAAATTGGATGTGGAGAGTCTGCTTGGTCCCGTTCTCGGCGTTCTCCTTGACCTTGCGCTTGTAGCGAGTCAGGTACTTGGCATACTTGTTCTTGAGTCCGTTGAGTTTGTTCTCATACTTCTGAAGTCTGACGAGCGAATTGCAGGACAGGATCCTGTTGGAGGGCACCGACTCGAGGCTGAACTTGATCTTGTCGATGGCTCCCTTCACATTGCCAGACTCGTCCATGGGCGCAAGCTCCTCGTCCGAAACATCGGAGAGATCCTCGGTGGTGTCAAACATGTTGGCCGTAGCCTCTCCGAGGAAGCCCCACTCATCGAGCTCCTCACGTGTTTTGATAAACTGTTCCTGGATGACTCGAATCTTGGGGTCGATGGGGCTCTCGTTGAACATCTCGTAGAGAGGTACGGTCTCCTCGACCAGCTTGATGAAGTTCTGGTTAGTTTTAAGAGACTGCTCCCAGCACTCCTTCAAGAATTGCCTAGTTTCCTCGATATCGGTTTCGGTGACCGGTGCCGCAGATTCGCTGATGCCTGCTGCGCTCTGGAACTGCCTCACCGCCCAGTTGCCGATGGCCTTGCCAATGTCACTGCCGGCGGTCCCCATGTTCTGGTGCAGTTGCTGCAGAAAACGACTCACGGCGTCGATGTCACCGGCCTTGATTTCAAAGGGCGGCAGCAGGTTGATGCATGCGACAACGAAGGAGGCATACTGCCTCTCGAGCATCTTCATGATCATGCCCTGCTCTTCCGGCGTCACCTGATTGCTCACGATGGTCGGAAAATAGAAGATCGAGTTGGAGCTGTAGCTCGAAATCGACCGAATTCTCGGATTCGACGCGAACTTTTCGGCGAGCTTCGGATCGCCGTGATTCAGCTGCTTCACGAAGCTGCTGAGTTCACTAAACATGATGCATCGCACTCCTTTCTTGAGATTATTTGTGACCATGTCACATTATATAAGTGTTGAATTTTTAGGGCTCTGCGTAGAAAAAGAAACCGAGGCGCGATGGCCTCGGTTTCCGTTATGTATTACTTCTTCGCGGGACGCCTGCCCCAGCGATCGCGCTTCTCCTTCTTGTTCGTCTTTCCATAGTGGAAATCAAACTGAAGGAAGCCCTCCTCAACATCTAAGGTCGTATCCACTGACTGGAGCACGAGACCCTCGCTGCGGCGATGCTTCTTCATCGCACGATGCCGATCGCCGGTGAGGTATGTGGCCACACCGGTCGGAGCAACATTGGCGAAGACATCGCAGTTGTTTTCGGGCGCATTGAGCATCGGATGGATGGATGCGTCGAACACATCCACAATCTGATGCGCAACAATGGAATGCGCGATATCGTTGATGGGAGAATTGTTGATACTAGCCTGGATCATTTCCTTCATGTTAATATACCTCCAATTATTTACTGCCTACTGTTATCGTCTTCTTTGGTGAATAGGTCAGAAACAACTGGATCTCTTTCTCCATCACGTATATGATATATATTCGAAACTCAGTTGTTCGAAAAATCGATGTACGACCTGGAAGCCGCGATATCGGTGGAACCCTGGTATTTTCCGGTATACTTTTTCTCGATCGGCCCACATGGAGTGATGAAATACACCTGTGCCATCTCGGCATATGGATAGATGCGTGTCGGGAGACTGACATCCATCTGTAAGGTAAAACACCCTTCGTAGCCGATGTCGCCGAAACCAGCCTCGCGATGAACCTCGATGCCCATGCGACCCATCGAGGATCTTCCGGTGATGATCGGCACATAGCTACCGCATTCGATTCTCTCCTCGGTGGATATCAGATATAGTTGATGGGGCTGAAGAACCATGCCATCGGCCGGAATATCATGCACCTCGAGCTCGATGGGTTTCTTGATATCGAGCTCCCAGATTGGCCGTTCACGCTTCATCATGATAGCATTCACGACCCCGTATTTATCGGGTTCCGGAGATCCCCAGTACTCAACATATCCTGTCGGAGCAATCGTAGCAACCTTGGATCCGATGCGCAGGTTGTAGCTGTTTGGGTTCAGCTGCTTCTCGTTGAAATCGGAAATAGCAATGTGTCCATTTGCAACCTCGGAACGAATCATTGCTCCGGTGAGGATTCCTCCGAGCATCTCCGGCACCTCTACGATGGTTTTGTTGGTATTCATAGGATACTAATACACCTTTCCGCCGCATCAATCACATGTTTCATGAGCACAGCCCGAGTCATGAGTCCGATGCCGCCGGGAACCGGCGTGTAGCTCACGTTGTCGGTCAGTTTTAGCTCCGCCGGGTTGAAGTCTCCGATCATGCGGCCGTTCTTGTCAAAGGAGATGCCGACATCGACGATGATCTGCTGGTCGGAAGGATCTCTATCCGGATCAACGAGCATGCTTGCGTCAAAGCGATGACCCTGTCCGGTGCAGAGACAGACGATGTCGTACTCGGAGAGACCGAGACACATCCTGGTCTTGTCAGACTTCGAGTGGTATACCGTCACCGTAGCATCTTCGTTGGTTAGCATCTGTGCGAGCGGTTGACCAACCAGATTAGACCGACCCACCACCGCAACATTCTTGCCCGCCATGGGAACTCGGTAGTAACAGAGCATCTCAATGACGCCCTCGGGGGTGCAGGGCCAGAATGCGCCGTTCACGTCGACCGTTCTGACACCGATCGAACCGGCGGTGAGTCCGTCCACATCTTTCTCGATTGGTATCACATTGATGAGACGATTCTCGATGTCCTTGGATTCGAAGGGGAGCTGCAGAATGATCCCATGGCATCTTTTATCCAGGGCGCACTGTTCGATGGTAAGTTGGATCTTATCAACGTCGCAGCTTGCGAGATCGTATGCTTCCATCTCAGCAAAGTGATGGACAACACATTGGATACCAACACTGTCCGCGTCCTTCTGTTTGTTGCGCACATAGCGCTCGCTGGCCGGATCTGCTCCAACACGGATCACATCCAGCCTGGGGATGATATTGGTTCGTTCCTTGAGCTGCTCAACCCTGCGTCTGTTCATGGTTAGCATCTCGTTGGCGGGTTCCTTCCCTGTGAGATATCTTATCATGGACAAAGCCCTCCTCGGTATAATTTGTTATAGCCATGTATTTTGAAGTGTATAATTATAATGATGGTAGCCATGAATGGGCGAAACATCCATATAATGAATCTAGACAGTCTTTATTCTGCGTCTAAAAAGGCAGGTGAGAAAGAATTGGCAGAGGACTACTATCCCGTAACCTACGATGATTTGAGAAAACAGAGCAAGACAGACCGGGCCAAGGTTTTGCAGTCACAGGATGACTACATCAAAGAGGACCACTGGACCGATGCGGTGAAAAGACGCGAACCGCTCGGCATTTCCTATTCCGACGCAAACGATCTGATCGACTACTTCGACATCAGCAAGATTCCGAATCCCAACAATGCGGCAGAACCGTATCTGGCAACGATTCTCATGTCAAGACCATCGCTGCATCTCGGATCGACCAAGTGGGTGAAATATGGTGGCGCGGTGAACGGCGCCGGCGACATCGCAGAACAGAGTCGTATAAACTATGATGCGTTGATACGCAACCCGCAGCTCGCGGTATGGTCGCATGATCCATACGGAAACCGAATGCTGTGTAATCTGTCACGCTACTCCACGAACAACTGGCTGCCGATAGTGACCACGTCAGCCATGACATATAACGTGAGTGACATCGCGATCAAACAGATCGAAAAGGGTAATACCTACTTCGGACATGTGATCAAGTATGGAAAGCATTCGGAGGATCATAAGATATCCAACACAATATCGATAGATTTCCGCAATGATCGATATCTTCTCGTGCTGAAGATGTGCTATCTCTGGATGATGTACATCTACAACGTCTCGAAGAACGGCACCATAGTTCCGGCCAAGGATTATCAGCGCAATGGTATTCTGGACTACGCCGGTTCGATCTACTATCTGGTCACACGTCGAGACAATCGTGAGCTCGTCTATTGGGAAAAGCTGGTTGGTGTTTTCCCCATCAATCTCCCCATGTCGATGTTTAGCTACTCCAACGACATGATCATCGAGCAGAAGAGCACCATTGAGTTCTCCTATGGAATCAAGAACGATCCTTGTGATCCTTCGATTCTCATGGATATCAACTCTCTGTCGGGGGATTCGCTCAGCGTGATCGAAACAAAAACCACAAGAGGCTGGAATGATCTCGCGAAGGAACGGAGCAAGCGCGTGCTCACCAACGAGGTGATCGCCACCGGCATGCGCTCGAACCCATATGCGAAGAGCAACGTCTATGCGACGAATCCGTATGTGGTGATGCGCAATGATGGTTCCAGCATTCGCTATTATCTCGTCTGGGAAGATCGAGATCATAAAACAAGAAACTGAGGTGATATATTTTGGCCAAGAAACTCATCGATAGCAAGGATATCATCGAAGATCTGATCGATGTGGTTGCACCGAAGTATTTCCCCGCGGAAACCCTCGACACATCCAGAACCTCGATCATGGGTTATCTGACCGAGGCAATGGCCGATTCGGTCGAGGATACGGTTACCTTGGAACAACGACGAGCCGCCGAGTATTGTCCGGAGCTCTCCAATTCGATTATCCACGTGAACCAGACCGCAAAGCTCCGCGGGGTTGAGGTGCACTATGCACAGCCAGGCATTGTCTACGTTCAGCTCATGGTGCTGAAGAATGATATCCTTACCAAGGGAACTCCGAGCAGCAACGGGAACGAGGTGACCTTCATCATCGATCATCGTTCCACCATTGTGCACCAGGGAGTACCATACTCGCTCGACGATGATATTGTCATACGTGCCGTAAAACGCTCGGGCAAAACGATCTATGCAGCAAGCTATGCGGGCGATCGAACGGTCTATGATTCATATCTGCAGATGTTCGACACCCTGAATGATCAGGATGAGGAAACGATTTCCCTGCTCGTGCTTGCTCGACAGTTCCAGTACAACATCGAGGAGCATGTGATCACCGATCCTGTGCAGTTTCTCTATGATGGGGAACCCTTTGATTATTCCGACAAGCTTGCGGGCTTCGATGTGTACTACAAAAACTCATCCACCGACGAGTTTTCCCATCTCGACAAGACACACTATCTGACCACGGTGGCCACGGACTCGATCTACTACAACGATGATGACACCGGCATCATCTACATCATCAACAATCCGAGACTCAACATTGGCACCAACGCCACCATCAAGGTGGAAATCATGGAGACTCTCGGAGAAGATGGCATGGTTCCAATGGGGGACGGAGAGGCAAGTTTCAGTCTCTACCGCGATGGTTCCTACAACTACACCGGTGTCTATGTCGAGGTACGGATTCTCTCCGATACGGTGAACGCATCCGATGGAGACACGATCTCCGATATCAAGAAGGCGCTCATCGATGCAAAGACTCGGCGCGATAACATCACAACCGAACACGACATCGTCACCTATGTCAATGACATCGATGCGAACATCCAGATCGTCAAGAAACGCAACGATATCGAAGATCGTCGCTATTATATCTATACGCTTCTGCGCCACAATGACGCGATCGTATCCACGGCGACGATACGTGCGATTTTCAAAGGTGTCGTGAATCCGGAAAACTGGGGAGACATGACCATCTACGGCTACAGCACCTACGATCCACGCAGCGATCGCAAGATCATTCGGGCTCACAACAAATACAAACTCATGCCCGCGGACAACATCTGCGATACCGAGTATGTGACACCCATCGATCCGGATGAGCCCGAGGAAGAGGGAGCCTACTACTATACGAGCCCATTCATGCTGTTGCTCAACAAATACAACGTGGCGTCGTACTACTACTGCTCGGTGAATGACAACATTCAGCTCGCGCAGAAATCACTCGAAACCGTTTTCCCATTCCAGATGATTGTTCGGTCCGTGCAAATCTATCGCAACTCCCATGATTCTGAAAACTTTGATATCTATCGCTTCACCATCACCGGAACTCTGAATACATCCTCAGACGAGGATCTCCTCGATGATGACGGTAATATCAAAGATCTCGATGCCATCCGCGCCTGCATCGTGTTTCGAAAGGACAACACCGGTGTCGCCTACATGATGATGAACATCGATTCCTATGATTCGGAGACGCGCGAATTCACCTTTATCGGAACAATGCGCACGACAGACTTCATCACCGAGGATGGGTATCTCGAGATCATCAATGGTCTACTCCAGGTTCGCACCGAGACCAATTACTATTCGGTCATCGACTATGCGAATGCATTCTTCGACGTATATTTCTTCTACAAGCACGAAGACTACGCCGACTACACTACCGGAGATGTTATTTTCCAGCAGCTGCCGAGCACCCAGACCGATGGGTATGCGCTCATGTGTGGGTACTACAACACACCGGCAAATCCGTATAACCTCATGCTCGAATATTCGAAGTTCACCTCGTCTCCGGTGCAGGTGATCCCGCGCGCCGAGAGCGATGATCAGACCATCAGCAACGAGGAGTATCAGAAGATGGTATCTGATCTCGAGGAACTGCAGAATACTCGCAACACAGTTGCGCTGCTGGGCGGCGATGGTGTTTCGCAGGAAACGGTCGATGCGACGCTCGCCGAGCTCGATGCGTCGATCGAAGAACTCAAGGATGCGATCATAGAGGTGCGCAAGAAAACAACCACATCATATCTCTTCTCGGTGGGAGAATTCCCGCTCATCGAATACCAGTTCGGCATCGCAAACATCATCAACATGTATGATACCTTTGAGCATCTCGCAGAGGTCTATGGAACGTTGATCACGCTGACGACCGATTTCGATGTCTCCCTCAAGTTCATAAACACCTACGGCAGATCGAAATACATCCATCTCATCGGAGGTCGTAATGGTGAGGGTGCCGAGACGGACGAGATGCTGAACAATCTCAACCCGACCTTCTACTTCAAGATCTATGGGAAGGGTGTGGATGTGGATACCGTCCGAGAATTCATCTATGAGTATCTTCGCGATAACTACATCACCGAAGGTCGGTTGTTCATATCAAACGTGTGCACGATCGTGGAGGATACGTTCACCGCCATCAAATCGATCAAGTACATGGGAGTGGATGATTCCGACGCATCCTATCAGCAGTTCTCCTACGAACCGCCTGAGTTCACAAACATTGAACTCATCACCAAATTCATTCCGGAACAGTTGAATGTCACGGACATTCGGATAGAACTCGATGAAACCTAAAGGAGGAAAGTTACAATGAATATCATGCAGAGCGAATACAAGCGTCGCGTGTTCAACGCTGCGCTGCTCGAATCTCTCGGAAAGTTCAACCTCATCTGCTGTGAGATCGACCCGGAGAAGGAGCCTGACAAGGTCAAGATGGCCAAGACCATGACCGATGTCTTCTACACGGATCTGCTCGATCTCAACAATAAGACGATCAAGGCAACTCGACTCGGTCTCCAGGAGGCGGTCAGCTTTGTGCAGGACATGCTCGACATCTGCGAAGCTGTCGCTGACCAGAAGGCGAGCGATGCTGCCGAGCATGACCTCGAGATCCCCGAGAATCAGAAGATCGAACTCTCCGATGAGGACGAAGAGGTCATCGAGCGTCTCTTTGACGAGAAGAAGCCGACGATCCAGATCGATCAGGTCCGCGACTCCACGGTCAAGGCGCTCATGGCCGAGAATCGCAAGTCCCAGGAGATCAAGGATGCGCTCGACATCGCCCAGGCCCAGGTCCAGTCCGGCGAAAACAAGAATGCCATCCAGGAGACCAGCGCCGCCATCGGCAATCGTGGTCCGACAAGTCTCATGAACGCGATCATGAACTCCATGGCCGGTATGGCATTCAAGAGCGTAAACGAGAACTCCTCCACGCCGGTTTCGATCAACCAGGTGATGGCCGAGAACGCCGATGAGATCAGAGCCCGGAGTGTCATGGCATACGCCCTCTATGAGGGATCTTCGGTGCTCGGTATTCGCGAATGGACCACCGCCGATCTCAAGAACGAAGCCGATCGCATCTACTACGGAAAATAAAAAGCTGAATCCCCTCCCAATCATGGGAGGGGATTTTTCACTGCATATCAATCTCTATCACCACAAGGCGACCGTTGCGATGAATATTGAGAATCTCGAGCGTATACTCATCCGTGAGCAGATCCTTTTTGTACTCGAAATCGTAGTTATCGTATATGATATCTGCGAAATCATCTAAGCCCTTGATCAGATCTTTGATGCCCTTGGTGATGACATTGGCCAGCTCGGTGTCCAGGAGCATGTCATCGGTGGCCCGTCTCAAAACGAAACCATCGGACCCCGTCTCGTAGACTGTGGCCAATTCCTTTTTCTTGTTGAGATGTTTCAATGCGGAGTCTGCAATCTCTTGGGTGCTGAAGAGCTTGGTGACTTCATTCATCACACAAGCTTGCATGTATGTTAGCTTCTTTTTCATCCGGTTTCACCTCCCGGAACACGTAATTCCCACTGGCTGGTATTTAATAACTTGTTATATGGTATCGCTGTTTACTCGTCTTTTTCGTTCGATTGCTTGAATGCCTGCGGATCAAGCCAGGGAAGAAGCTCCACTCGGAGACCAAGAAGACGTTTGACGAAGTCTCCGAAGCGGATCGTACTAACCACAAAGACGCCGTTGGATGATCCCTCCCGATCGCGAGTAAATTCGATGACATTCTGATTGACAAGATTCATGTCCGGAAAATTCTGCAACATGGGAGAATTGGAATTCTGATAACAAATCTCCCGATTGTTGCCGGACATGCGCACTGCCAGGCAGAGTTCCTTGAGTGTGTTCCATCCGTTATCACCGAGTCCGGGGATATATACCAGCATATGATACACATTGCGCCATGCGTCATAGCTCTCAAGGAACCAATCAAAACTGTTATCTTCGATGCGTTGGAGGATCTTGTATTGATAATCAAGGAAGCAGACTCTGCCGCCCTTGGCGATGAACTTCCCAAAGGCGGTTTTGGCGAGTTCCTTCTCGTGGGCGAGACAATCGTACATGTTGTCGAAGCTTTTTCCATCATACTCGCTGGTGTATGAAGTTGTTGTGATCTCTTTCATTTTTTATTTCTCCTCATATTCGATTCGATTGACTTCAACTCTGCCGTCCTCGATGGCCTCCTGGATACGCTTGCGCTTGATCACTTTGTTGTAGATATAGTCACTCTCGTGGGATTTTGGATATGTGATCGTGATCTCTACCCGAGGAAGTACACTATAGTACTTGTTCACATGTGCACTCCAAACAACATCGTCATCGGTGAGGATTACCTCGTTCATGATATCGGTGTAGCATTTGAATATGTTATCCGCATCGGGTCCTCCGATGATTGGAATCGCTCGTGCCTCGAAGAGTATGACCTCATCCGGTTTTACCTGGGCCGGCATTTCGATGAACGCATTAACCTCTATCTCCGCCGGCGTATTGATGAGCCTGAGCTCAGAGACCAGCGTTCTAATCGCTTTTTCGAAGTAGCTATGGTTGGCCGCGGCATTGGGTGAATATATGTGACTGAAGCTACCAAAGGACGACACTCGTGGACGCTCGGTCTTCATTGGATATTCATACATGATGATGCGTATGGTTTCGTAGCTGCGCTCTGAGGCAATCTTTTCAGCTTTTTTGAGAGCTTTCTTTTGCGCCTTATCCATATCCCAGTGACGCTGCTCAAAATATTCACGCAGACATCTGTCCGCATCGTAGTATCGACGCGGATATTTATCATTGTAGCGCTTCAGACGCTCTCTTCGTGACCTTATTTTCATGCAGAAGCCTCCATCGGATGATGTTTCGATATTAAAATATTGTAGTAGATATTGTATAAAATGAAATCGGAGGGGTATTATCCCCTCCGATTTTTCATTGGTCAGATTCCATAGATACGTGTGTTTGCCAGCTGCGCAAGTCGACCGGAGATGAGGTTCATATATCCGCTACCGATCGCCTGGGTTTGGCGTGCCAGTGATCCGGCGAAGAGCTCAACGCGCAGACCGGGGTCGATGCGAAGCATGTTCACACCAGACATGGTTCCGATGAGATCCACGAGACCACTGTTGTTGAAGAAGATCGTTATGGCCTTGGTGCTTGGCATGACTGATGGACTCTGTCCATTCTTAGGAGCCGCCGTGAATTTTGATATGGAGAGCTGTTGATACAGATCCTGGATCATGACCGATACGTCGATCTCGGTCGGAACACCATCGGCGGAGATCATTTCGCCGTCACCGAAGCGTTTCCACTCCATGCCGGTGATGATGCCCATCTCAACGTTGAAATATCCCTTGGACGATGCTCTTACCAGAAACGGCGACGAGTAGTTCATGATCGACTCATTGGACTGCGGAGCCGCGAAGGCAAACCAGTGGAAGAACGGAACCAGCACGTAGCGCCATTTACAGAAGTTTGTTGCGTAGGGTGCGATGAACTTCATGTCTATCGGATAGCTATGTGCAAAGTTGGAGCTCTCCCAGATTTCAGGCCAGCGAACATTCATCCCGTGAAATGAATTTGTGAGATATGCGCTCAGACTGCTGGCAATGTTTCTGGCACCGTTGATGAGTCCACTCCTGGAGTTTAGATCAGCGATCGCCGTCTCGTAGCTCTGTGTATCGATGGCATCGACGTTGACACCTGCGGATCCGGCGAGAAAGTCGAGCTCGCGCGCCGTGGCGGATATGTTATTCATCATCGACGCAAACTTTGACTCGCCGGTGCTATTTCCGATGCTATCGCTTATGGCCGAGAGCGGATCGAAGGCAAAGGATACGCCGATATCCATGCCAACAACTTCCTGGAACCAGTTCCACTTCTTGTCAACGGCCGCATCGAACTTGGACCAGTCGAACTGGTGACAGTAGTAGGTTGTACCATCGCCACCCGCCATGCGTTCCTCTTCGAGGCCCATGAGCTTGGCCGATGTTTGGCATAGCGCATTCACGTAGTTGTAGTACTCGACGAAGGCATTGCTCGTATCGAGAGAATAGTATTGATACACATCCGCGGCATTGGCATCGTTGTTCAGCTGGTTGAGCGCATTCTCCACATCATCGTACCAGTTGGGGATCCAGTCTCTGAGCAGATTGCGGTTTTGCGTTCCTCTACCGCTGAGCCCGAGCATTCCTCCGAGGAAGGACTCGCTCACCTGGGAAAGGAACTTTGGACGACCCGGAACCACAACAACGATCGGCATGTTTGCGGCGATCTCTTTGGCAAAGGTTCTACCATAGAAGTCGGTGACACTGTTTACCGGGGACATCACGTTTCCGTTCTCGTTCCCCGAAGTAACCTCACCGACAGTGTTGTAGCGTCTATCGGTGAGACTCGTGTATTGGAATGGCATGCCATGAACAAACATCATGCTTCCGATCGGATTGCTCATGAATGCTGTCTCCAGAGTGTTGTAGATGAATAGCTCTTCGTAGGTGTTTTCCACCGAGGCGGTGACAGCTGCGCTGCCGCCAAAGCCGCCGAGCCGCCCAGAGTCGCTGCCGAAGGTATTGCTGCTCGAGTATTCACCTCTGCGCGGATTCACCGAACCGGCACGAGATGCGTTTGCGATCTTTGTGTTGACGATGCTGCGGTCGATGACGCGATCGGTGACTGGGCCATTGACCCAGCTCGATCCAACCGGTGTTACATTGGAGCTGATGCTGGTTCCGGAGATGACCTTGTTCCAGATATCTTTCACCGCGGCCACGATACCGGTGTCGGTGCTCTGACCAGCATTCCGCAGATCTTCTGTGCTCACATTTCTACGAGGATTCACCGAGCCTCTCTTGGTGTTGGTGGAAGATGCCCTGAGAGTCGCTCTCTGTATGGTGCTCGTGAGGGGTTTGACTACTGGATTCTCGATGATGCGGTCCTTGCCATTGATGGTAATGGAATAGTTCATGAGAATCCAGTTCCCAACCATGTCGGCGGTATCGTTATCATCTATCGCAGCTATGCGAAAGCGTGTTTGGTAGAGACCGTTCACGTATAGATTAACTCTACGATCAACGGTTATAACATTTCCGATTGTGGAGGCCACAATAAATGGCTCTGTGGAATCACTGTTTTCGTATATGATGATTTTTGTACCGTTGACGACAAGTGATTCGGATATTACCTCAGAAATGCCATCATCCGACAAATTGGACGTTTCCGGTTCATCCGCTGTCTGAATCGGCATAACCTGCAGACCGTCGATGGCTGTCCAGAAACCCTTCAACGTGTCATCGTCAAAGCCCGAAACCATCGTGTCGATGCGCAGAAACTTTACCGATCCGATGACGATCTCACCATCCGTCACAAAGGTCACGTTTGCCGGGAGCGTGGTTGCGCTGGGCTTGATGTCATTTGGCCTGTGATATAGTCGCATCGGCCTCTCCGTGCGACACATGTGGGACGTATTGACAATCGAATATGCCAAGGAGCATTCCTCCTTTCCTTATTGCTCATTATTAGAATGTCAAACTTTTGAGAAAGATGAATGGGACACCAAGATCGGTGTCCCATTCATGTGTCAGCGTGTGGTAAGTCGATCGATGATTTTGGAGCCGGCTTGGCCCGAAACATCCATGTTAAACGTCGAGGAGAAATCATCAGCTCTCGAGGTGGGAACCGCGGACGATCTTCCGCCAATCGCGGAAGTGCGTGTATCTACCGTGGTGTTGTCCTTGATGTCACTCAGAAGCTGAATCATCTGACCAAGCGATGTGGTGAGCAGCGAGAGCATGGCTTCACTGTTGCCTCCGGTCGTCGCCTGGGAGACGGCCCCGGTGATGGCCTTGGTGATTTCCTCGGCGGTGGATTGATCCTTCGCCTCGGTCCGCGCCTGCTCAAACTGATCATTGATTTCTCTGACGCGCATGTTGAGACTGTTGAGATTGGTTGTGTCATGACCTCTTCCCCAGCGTCTTCCACCACCATACTCGAGTCTCTTGAAGTCGCCGGCAGAACCGTTATATCCAGCCGCTTCGGAAACTTCACGGGCATTGGCCGTGGCCTCGGCATCGGAACCGAGAGTCTTGAGCGCATCGTAGATCTGCTGGCCATAGCTGGCACGCGTATTCTCGACTGCGGCGGACTGATTCTTCGGCTGCTCAAAGTTGTGGAGCACGATGTCGGATGCCTGCTTGACGGTTCCGGCACCCTTGATCGCCCCGAGCACAGAATCCTTGTAGCTGGGTTTGTTCAGCTCGTTCCAGAGGTGGTCTAGCTGCAGCCCAACATCCGCGATCGAAGAACCTGTGGATTTCTTCAGGTCATAGAGTTCCTGCTTGCGTGTGTGGTAGGTCCACTGAGCGAGTCCATATCCTCCGCCTCCGGGTCCGTTGTGAACAAAGTCATGCTCGGATATCGCACCCGAATCAACCTTGCTGCGATACTCCTCGTCATAGGCCGTGCGATTCTTTTGTCGATAGTCACCTTGTACGGCCTCCGGCCTTATCCCGGATTCGGCATAGATGTTGCCCATGAGACCGGCGGTCGCAACCGCGGAGAGTCCCTTGTTGCGCAAATAGTTCCAGACCTTCTCACGGTTTGTGGTGCCGGAGATGTTGCTACCCTTTGTGCCGGATACGGTCTCCGTGGATCCTGTGGAACCGGCGTTTGCGCTCATGTCGTTGTCGGGGGTGCCGCCCCAGAGTGCATCGTTGGCTGTCTGCAGAATGCGAGTCAGCTTGCCGAGGAACCCAAGCGACGAATAGTCGTCACCGAAGGGGCTGCTGCTTGCAACGGTGGTGGTTCCGGTAAAACTGCCCGGATCAGTGTAGCTGAAGGTTTCACCGTTTATGAATTTCTTGTATCTGCGCACGGCAAATACGCACCTTTGACGACTTTCGTCGAGTCGGACTTCGTTCGGTCCGGGCTGGGAACCATTCGTACCGCCTCCATGGCTCATGTCGATGCCGTTACCAACGTACATTTCGGTATGATTTGACTTGTACTTTGGATTGTACATGTAGACGATGTCGCCGGGCTGGAGCTTGCTTAGATCAAAGGTCCTGCCGGGTGCGGTACCGGGCTGACCGAACCGATAGATATCCTGGAATCTTCCATCCTTGGATTGCTCGGCGCTGGAAGCGGACATGTTCATTTCGTTGAGCACCTTGCGATAGGCCCAGCCAACGGTGGATGCACAGGATGCGATGCCGCGGTCTGGATCCTGGATGGAACTCTTGCAGCTGTACTGGATGCGACCCTTGATGCTATACATCGCGTTGACGAGCGCATTCTGTGCCTCGATGATCTTCGCGGCCTCCGCGTTGCTATCATTCACGACAACACCATCGAGTCGTACCCTGGCATCGCTGCTGTTGGTGACACCGAGGGATCGCTGAACTCCCACATTGTGCGCATAGAGAGGATCGTTCATGGCCGCTGCTCTGTTCGCCGCAGCTTCGGTTTGCTTTCCCACATTGTATTGGAGAAGCGGATCAGTCGTCGGTCCGCGACCCCAGCGTCCACGGCCGGTGCTGTGCGAATATATGGCATTGTGGGTATTCTTTGCGATGCTGCGAATATTGCCGACACCGAAGGAACCGGTATACGGATCAGCATACTGCATCGAATTCCCAGCGATTCTGCGACCAACGATGTAATGCTCATCGGGACCGAATGCGCCACCCTTGCCCATGAGCACGACGGGCTCGTTGCGGTTCAGGTTGGAGCGAATCGCATGTTCGGAGACCGGACCCTCGTTCATGTAGTAGCCGCGACCCCAGCGTCCACGGCCGAGATTTCCGAAGAACTCGGGATTGGTGCCGCCATCATTGGCTCGCATGCCCATGCGACGGGATAACGCATCCATGTCAGCGGGTGTGGCCGTATCACCGTAGGCAGATGCCACCATGGCCGCCGCCGTCGGTCCACAACCATCCCCGGCAAGATTGCTCCAGCGCATGTCGTCCTGACTATACACCTTCATCATGTTGGATCCGCGACCCCAGCGCCCACGACCATGTTGTCTCCTGTCGGTACCAGTCTTATGCGCAATGAGGCGCTGGAAACCACTCGAATTGACCACCTGCTGGTTCTTTTCGTAGCTGAGGTAATCATCCATCGTGTAGTCGGAATAATTAACCCAGGGTTTGCTGGAGTCTCCGCCGCTCTGCAGGAATTCGCCGTAGGACTGGCGCGCCGTTTCTTGCTTGGCCGCAAGCTGCTCGCGTTCCTCGATGGGACCAAGCCAATCCCAGAGCCATCCGGCGATTGACTTGCCGGAGATGATTCCACAGAGAAGACCGGATATTGCTTCGCCGGCGCCGGCGGCAAAGGTCATACCGGCGGTGACATCGTTGGGGAGAACCTCGAAGTAGTTCTGCGCGTAGTATGACCCCTTGATGAAATCGATGACCGCCATGGCGATCGTGAAGTACTTGCCAATCAATCTGGCCGTGTTCTGAATTTCGGCCGCGGATAGGGTCTTGATCACGTCATCAACATGACCAAGCACGAGGCTCGTCGCTTCCTGCGCCGTGGCTTTTCCGGTCACCTTGGCGAGGGCACTGGCAACCACCTTGTTGCTGAAAAACTTTGTGATGAGTTTCTGTGCCTGGTTGAGCAATGCTGGACCGCCTCTCAGAGCAGTTCCGCTGGCCGTGCCACCCGAACGTAACCACGTGGTGAGACCACCGGCAGCGCCGCTGAGATAGCTAATCAAGCGTGTTCCAATCTTTGGAATGTTTGCGGCTACTCGATAGCCGTCCCCACGGTTGGCAGCCACGGCGGTGCCCGCCAGTGCGCTGAACACACCCAAGCCAGATTCCGGTGCTGCGAGCGATCCGGTGTTTCCCGGAAGCGATAGCAAACCACTGCCCGCGGCAGCTCCTGCGCCTGCGGCTCCGGCCGTTGCCGTGCCACCGGCGAGAGCAGTTGCGGTCCTCAGACCTGCTATGGTGAGCACTGCGTTTTTGATCGTATTGAAGATGCCATCTCCGCTAAACGTGTTGAGCAAATTGCCGAGCATGTCTAGGATCGACGTTTTCTTCTCAGGATCACCGACAACCTGAAGCATGCGATTGTTGGAATTCATCGATGCGGCGTCGCGGATAGCGATCACCTCGGTCATGCTCTTGGCATTGGCGATGGCCTTGTCATAGGCCTGACCCTGATCACCGGCACCCTCCGCATCGTGATCAACCTTCGCATAGGTGCGAACATAGTTTCTGAAATCGACAACCTCATCGGTTCCTGCCGCATTGGCATCGCCGAGACCCTCGATTCCATTTCTTTGCTGCATGAGATCTTGCAGATCAGACGGTTTGGTCGGTCTATTGATGCTTTGGAGAATACCCTTTGCGGTTCCGAGGATCTCCGCGAGGTATCCATTGCCCTGGTTGAGGGCCACAAGCTCCGTGTCAGCATCCGTGAGATCCTGCAACGTTGGATTTACGCGAGTCTTTTTATCCCGAGTTTTGCGTTCGCGCTTCTCCACCTTGCCGGTCGCGATAAACTCGAGGAGCTTGAACGGAGATGATAGTGCTCCCCCGACCATCTTTGCTCCAAAATTGAACAGACCCTTTGCTCTGCGCTTGAGGAACCCGGAGATACCATCTCGACCTTCTTCGTCGCCAAAGATTTTACCAACAACCTTTCCCGCGATCTTATCCCCAATGTTTACGAGTCCACCGAAGATCTTAGAACTGGCCTTCTTGAGCTTATCCTGGAGACCCTTGGCAGATCTGGATAGACGATCGAGGATGTCCTCCTTGAACCAGTCAGAGAATCGCTCGGTGAGTCCCTTGATCTTATCGGCGAGCGGGTCGATCATTTTCTTCTCGATGGAATCGTAGGCCTTGCCGAAGAGACCGCCTTCCTTGACCTTTTTCTTGGTGACGATTCTCTTGCCAGTCTTCGGGTCAACCTCGCTGATCTCACGTTCGACATCCTCACCGAAGAGCATCTTCTGAAATCTGTCCGCGGAACCGAGTCCAACCAATCCGCCCAGGATACCCATGACCGGTCCGGCCACGGTGAGTCCGGGAAGAAGTCCCATGGAAGATACCGCAGACCACACACCCTTTCCGGCCAGGAAGCCGAGGGTTGCGGGTGGTGCATACTTTTTCAAATGTGCGGCGATCTTATCGCGCATGTTCTTGGAGATGATGCCGGAATCGCCCGTGACATCATCCTCATCGCCGAACAGGATACGCCTAAACTCGCTCGAGGATGCACCGAGACCGCCGATCGAGCCGATGAATGCTCCGAGTCCAGGCCCGATGCCAAAGGGTAACAGGCCAATTCCACCGGCGATGGCACCGGCAACGAGGCCCTTCTTCATGCCGGGGAGGTATTTTGAATACACGTCCCAGGCTTTGTCTCCGAGCTTTCCACCCTTCCTCGTCTTCCGATCATGGGTGAAGCTAAGACCGGTCACCGGGTCAACACGAGTCTCCGTCTCGGTCACTTCGTCACCGAAGAGCATCTTCGTGAGATTCTCAGAACCATCGATGAGACCTCTGGTTGCACCGACGATCGAATGGAAGATTGGACCACCGGGGATGAACAATGATGTCAGAAGGCCGGTGCTCGCGCCGATGACCATGTTTGGCGCAGAACCCCGAAGCTCGTTCTTAACCTTCTCCAGCTTTTCCTTGGAGTCGTCCGAGCCAAACATCATATCGCCAAATTCATCGAAGCGACGACGGAGATTGCCAACGAATCCGGAGTATGTTGTCGTGGTTCCATGGGTCGGAGAATTCTCCTCACGTTTACCCTTACCATCCACGTATGCACCATAGAGGAATTTGTCGAGACCATTCTTGGCTCTGGCATAGGTCAATCCCTTGGATTCTTTGCCTATGTCACCGACAACGTTCATTGCGCCGGAAACCCAGCCTCCCTGGTACTGACCATTCTCATCCTTGGTTCCGAACACCGTTTCGGCGGCTTTGCGTTTTCTGTCATCCCAGTGCAAGAGATCCTTGAGTTCCTGACCGACTCGGGTGAAGAGTCCGGTATCCTTGTCAAAGAAGAATCTCTTCATCGGATCCCCGATATTCTTGGAGAACCAGTCCCTCGCCATGACAAAATGTGCCTGAACCGTTTTGGTGAGATAATCGGTGAGATTCACGTCCTCATCATCGAGATTGAGATGTCCAGCGGTACGTTCACCGTAGAGTATCTTGAACATCGTTTGGTCCGCGATGCGAAGACCGTTCTCGAAGAGTTTGAAGGGTTCACGTGCCAACCGTTTGAGCACCGCGATGATCCCGTCTTTGCCATCATATTTGACTCGCTGCCCACGAGTTGCGGCATCGCGGCCGAGAGGGTTATCGGGATCGAGATTCTTGGTCATGTTGAAGATCTCATCAAAGATCTGCTGATTGGTCATGTCACCATTGATCTCGATCGGAGACATGCTGTCCACGATGTAATCCCGGTGCAACTTCTGAGACGCCTCGCGCTGGATGCGCCGTCTGAGCTGTTCATCGGCATCATAGTCGCGACCCGTGCGTTTCTTGTAGTCTTCGCGCATCTTCCGATCTTTTTCTGACGAGGATATGCCTCTTCCGGAGGATGCATCGCGGATCGCATCGGCGAGTTTCTTGTCAAACACGGATTGGCTCGCAGCCGCATCCGACGCTGCACGGAAGCTATCCATGAGCAATGCGCCATCGGCACCGCCCATGTCATAGGAGTAGGTGATCACACCGCGACGCAGCATTGCGCGCACATCGGCGAGGAGGCTGTTTGTGGCACTCACGCCACCGGAGGAGAGATATCTCGCGAGATCAGGTCCCTCCATGGTGTTTAGTCGGTTATTCTGGCGGAGGCGATATGCATCGAGTCCAGCCTCGCCGAGACCATTTCTCCATTGTTCGGCTTCGCTGATCAGATTCTTGCGCTCGATGTCGGACATGAAGGAGAATGCTCCGCGTAGACCGCTGTCGGCGAGAAACTGACTCTCGTATTGGACATTGCGTCTACGAGCCGCATGGGCACCGCTGAGACTGGCATCCATGGCCATGCGCTCATTGCGAGGCATGGTTCTGAGAAGCTGTGTGAGAACTCTGCGGTAGGTTTCCATCTCGGCCGGAGTGGCTCTTCCCTTTGAGAAGTTGATACTATTGATCAGTCTGTTGAATTCCTCGCTACCAGGTTCGGCAAAGCTATCTGCCTCGGCGGCACGCTGTAGATATAGATTGAGAAAGTCGCGAAAATCCTCCGATTGTTTCGCGGTGCCAAGGTTTATGCGTTCGCCGCGCTTGATGAGTTTATTCCCAGCTTCGCCAAGGTTCGTGGAGAGATTTCTGGCACGGATTCCGCTCTCGGCAACAACCTTATCGGCTCTGACAAGTCTGCCAGACCGGTAGTCGAATACCTGGAGAGGGCCTCCGGTGATGTGCGAGTCGATGCGAGAGAGCCACATCGGGATGACCTCTTCGATGGCTCGGACCGTCTTGTTGCTGAAGACTGCCCGATCCGTCATGTTCTGGGTCATCGTATTGATCTCGGACTTCGAAGCGTTGGATACTCCGAGAAGATTGAATAGCCAATCGATCTTATTGTCGGACCGGTAGGCATTCTTACCTCTCTTTGCGAACTGATTGAGTAATGCCGGGAAGAAGTTCTCGAGATTCTCATTTGTGCGCTTCATTTGCCGCTGAAGACTCTTGGGCGCAAGTTGCTTCCAGACCTCTCCGCCAATGATCTTGCTGAGCTCCATCCACGGATTGTCCTTGAAGCTATCGAGCATCATGTTGCCCATGCCACCGCCCATCATGCCGGTGACCATCGACATTCCAAACCCAAGCTGGCTTTCCTGGAAGTTTTTAACAATCTGCTTCCCATAGTTTCGGAGATCGAAGCCAGAACCGCGACCACCGCGGAACACTTCTAGTTCACGACCCTGCCGACGAGTGTTCACCGGCGGATTGACTCCATGATCGATGTGTTCCAGAAGACCAATGATCTTGTCCATCTTCTCCATGGTCTTGAGATGCGCTTCGCGGGCCACATCCATCTGCGCCTGGGTGCTCTTGGATATGAGCTCGAAGGTCGCAGCCTGGGTCGTGATCATGTTGTCCATCTGGTTCATGAGCTGGGCGTGCTGCTTCAGCGACATCTGCAGTGTCATCTGAGCATTGGCATTCTGGTTGGTGAGCAATGCCTCGGTGGAGTTGCCAAGTGCATCCACCATCACCTCGGCACGATAGCTCTCCGCATCCTCCTGGGCCTGCGCAAGACGCATGCTAAAGTCACGCTCATCGGATTCTGGTTTTTCGTCATCACCGATCCAGTTACCCTTATCATCGTACTTGCTCATGTCCATGCCACCGAAGCTCTCCAGAGCCATCATCTGGGACATGGAACTGCGCGCACGCTTGGGGTCATAGAGGTTGCCGGATCTCAGGTCATCACCCATGTTCTTGGCGATTGCTCGAAGATTCTTGAAGGTATCCGAGTCGGTGACCCTGGAGATGGCACGTGCACTCTGCTCCGTCGGATTTCTCAGAAGTCTGACCGCATCGTTGAGAAGCTCACGATTCGTCTCGTAGAGAGATTTGGAAGCGGGCATCTCGGTTTCCAAGATGCTCTTGCCGGTTTCCAAAAACATGCGCCCCGCAGATTTTGCGAGGTTGGAACGACGCACGGCCTTTTCCACCTTGGATCGTGTTTCACGAGTGTTCTGATCCTGTCTAGGCATAAAATTCACCACCTTTCCGGTGTCATGTATACTGTATAAGGATGTTCGTTTTGGGCACCGCAAAGGTTTATCGTATTTCCGATTTTTCCCATTGTGGAGCTATATATCATAGCAATGAAGGAAGCAAAGAAAGTCTTCCCAATCAACCGGTTCGATGGTGTTTGGGCTCACCTGAGAACACACAAAATTAGATAAATGGAGGAATTCAAAATGTTTAGCAAGATCATGAGCGCGAAGGACAATATCACCAGGGGTATGTGGACCCTCAAGAACCGTGCCGAGTTCGAGGCCAACGTGCGCGCCGCGAAACGTGCCATCAAGAAGCAGGAGCGGGAAGCCGAGCGCGCCCGTGCTGCCTGTGACGTGAGCGGGCTCGACGAGATCGACGTCGACAAGCTCATCGACGACATTTGCACGGCCAACGTCACCGGCGTCGAGCTTCTCGGTCTGCAGCTCGAGGAGGAGAAGCTTCATAAGCTCTACAAGAAGTTCCACAAGCTGGCCGGAGAAAAGGGCCTCGATCTCGCCGAGGATGACTTTGTCAAGCTCTACATCATGAAGCAGAAGGAGCTTGATGATCCTGTCGAGAAGGAGACCGCCGCCGACGTCGCCGATGATGAACCTGTCATCAAACCCAAGGTGACGCCCAACGTCGATGAGTCCAAGAAGGATGACGGTGAGGCTGAGGAGCTCAAGCCTCGGAAGAGCTTCAAGGGCTTCGTTGATCTGAAGAAGATCCTCAAGGATGACGGCAAGAAGAATGACGATTCCGCCGCCGAGGAAGAGGAAAAGAAGGTCGACGATGCTCCCAAGACCGAGGAAAAGAGCGAGAAGCAGCCCAGATCGAAGAAGGCTGCGAAGAACAAGGACAAGGTCGATTCCAAGAGCGAGCCCACGCCCGTCGAAGCCCAGGACGAGCCCAAGAAGGATGAGGAGAAGACCACCAAGCGCAACACTCGTCCCAACGGGAAGAAGGCTCGAAAGGCTGCCCAGGCCGCGGCCAAAGCCGCCGCCGAGGAAGCCAAGCAGAAGGAGGGGGAGGTGTAATGCCTCCCTCTCTTTGCTGGACTAAAATTTTTGAATCGAGGTAATGTAACATGAGAACCTACGAATATGGCGCGCTGACTCCTATACAGTTCCTCCGGGTCCTCGAGACCAATCCGGATGATGTCTGTATCAACGTGGAGCTTAAGCTTCCGATCTCGCGCAAGATCACCACGATCAAGGGAACCGCACCCGCGGTACTCTACCTCTTCGAGAATATTCTCATCAACGACAAGGACATCGCCCAGATGATCCTCGACGGTGTCAGGATCGGCCACGATGGTCTCACTCTAACCGTGAGCGCCTTCGATGTGGAGAACGTTATCAGGTTCGCGAGATACGCCTCGGTCGGAGCAGTTCTCGATGTGCTCTGCATGGACGAGGAAGATCTGATCATCACCGACGCGGACCCGAAGTTCAGAGAGCAATACACCGTCTGCATCGCCAACCACTGCAAGAGCCAGCAGCAGGTGTTGAAGATTCACTACAGCTCCGACGTGGTACACGACGGCACCGTGGACAATCACCTCATGCAGGAGCTCCACAGCACCAACGGTCTCATCCTCTACATTGCGTAAAAAGAAAAAGAGATCGGAGGAGGCATCAAGCCCCCTCCGATTCTTTTTGTAGTCTCTTGCGGCGGTCCACCACCGACTTCTTGTAGGATACCTCTCCCTCGTGGGAGCCGGTGCGTCGAATCTTTTTGATGGTGAGACGGAGCATGCGATCCTGGAAGAGTCGCATATTCTTGCCACACTCCATGTACTGGTAGATGGCCTCATCCACCGCATCGGTGAACCATTCGGTGTCACGCGGTGTCATCTCAAAGCTCTCGATGAGCTCCCGACGTTCGCTACGATCGGTCACACCGGCATGTTTGAGAAACTTATCGAGAAATCGAACGAACCTGTCATGGATCGAATGGTCTACCTCCACGAGTTCACCGTGGCGCAGAAGTATCTTTTTGGCCTTGAAATCGGGGTCAGAGAGGATGGCATACACCAAGGCCTGATACTTTGTGCGCGAGAATGCTGTGCCGGGATCTTGCTCAAGTTCACTGAGCATTTCTACCACATCGATCCTATCCATCAAGTTTCATCCCCTCGGCAAATAGTCTGGAATCTAGCTCGATGCACTCGATCTTACCGATGTGTCGAATATGACCATCTATGTAATCATAGTCGATGGGACCGGTCATGATTCCTATGGTATGGGCGGGTCGACGGTAGATCAGTTCGAACATCTCCATATGGTACGGTTCCCCGGGGATGATATCCTCCATTGCCCACTCGCCCTTGAGGTATCGAACCAACACAATGTTTTCCATGGGAATGGGTTCGAGTCTGTTTCCAAGCCGTTGTTGCTCTACGTAGATTTTATCGCGAAGAGCTTCGTTGCTGGGATATTGATGCGTCATGACAAATGCTCCTTTCTTCATCGAGGAATCAGGACCATGAAACCATCGGCATCGCGATAGTCTCCGCCCTTCTGCTTCTTGATCTCACCGGATTCGATCTGGGCCTGAACCCGATCACGCCATTTCTTGAGCAGTGGCGTATCAATTCCACCATTGATGATGATGGTGAGAATATCCTCGTCCCTCGCATCCTTTCCATAGATCGGAAGTGCAAGCAATGCGGTGATGAGCTCGCGATTGATATCCTTCAGCACGAGCTCCGATGTCTTCATTCGATCTTCCTGCTTCTTGGCAATGAGCGCCTTCAGATCAACTGTTCCCATCTACGGTTCCTCCCATAATATGTAATATTTTTCGTGTATTTGGCCGTCTGGATCAGACAAGCATATGTTCATGCCTGTCATGTCATTGATATAGTATAGAGATGTAAACAGATCATTGAAAAATAAATTCATTGGGAAGAATTACCCAGAAGTCAGGATTGAATAACCCCGAACATCCCTATAATGACATGCGGATGCGAACTTTATTTTCAAAGAAAGGCGGTGGTCTCGCCCCATGATCAAACTGCAAATGGTGCCCCCATTCAGGGTAAACAGGGTGGTTCCTCCCGTGATCATGCCGGAGAATCCCGGAGATCGTAAAAAGTACCAAGCTTTCATGGTTCTTGCTCCAAGCCCGGAGCAGGAATTGAATTTTCTTTCGAACAGTTCCTTGCTGCGCTTCAGAAATCTCACGAGATATTTTGTCCCGAAGCGCTGGAGTCACACCTTCAAGGGACGCGGCGTGGTTGTGTCTAAACCGAATGCAAACGGTGAATACACGGCCCTTTTGAACCAGTATCGAAGAGGAAATCTCAGGGGCATCGATGATGTCTCTTCGTTTTTGCCGAGCGCGACAAGTCGAACTCTCATGAAGGGTTACAACCTGCTCCTGGAATGCAATCATGTGACCCGTGATATCATGAATAACCCCAAGGATCATCGCCCCATGTATCTGAGGGCCCAGGAAATCTTCGATGAGTGGGTGAAGATCCATGACAGTGCGTCGGTGAATGGTGGTGATGCGAACTATCTCGGCGCATACAACGTCGACGTGGTCATCCCAATGAATCTCTGGTTCGGGAAGGCTGACTATGCCAATCCGGCGAAGATATTCAAGAGGACACCATCGAATACCAACATCATGAGCTATATCATCCAGCTCCTCATAGACCCGATCAACGCCAAACATTTTGGGCGTATCCACTTCATCAGCGATGATCTGGTCATGACCTTTGATACGGCGAACTATCCAAACGCCTGGACGAAGAAGGGTAGGATTGAGGAGGAAGCTCACAGTCTCTTTGTGAAATTTCTCACAAAGTGCAATGGCAGCATCGATGTCGATGATGAATTGCTTTCCCAGAGTTCGGAGGATGAGGAGCCGAAGACCTTCGATCAGCGCGTGCGCATGATCGCCGCCGATCGTCGTGCGAAACAGCTCATGGGAAAGGATCCGGAAGGATCGATGGACGTGACAGATGATGAACCCACTGCGCCGACCATCCCAGTCCAGAAGAAAACAACTCCAACCTCGGTGTATCAGACACGGGTTAGGCAGCAGGAGCTCCAGCGAGCGCGCGAAGATATCATCGGCCAGCGAAGGGATGAATCCCGGGGTCGATACCTCGATGCAAAGACCGATGTGGTCGTCGATACCTTGCTCAAGAAGGTTGGTGCGGATCTCGATGACCAGGAGACGCGCGACGCCGTCAAGAACGTTGTGCTGAAGAACATCGATGTTGGCAAGGTTCCCATCCAGCGTGATCCGGTGAGTGGGGATCCGGTGGCCATCCTTTCGCATCCTGTCTTTGATGTGGATCTGCACTCCGCCGAAGACGTGGATGCGCTGCTCGCCGCAAAAACGGCCGGGAATTCTGTGCAATCCAACAAGCGCGACGAGATGCTTCGGGAGAAGTACAAGGAACTCAACATAGGTGACGTTCCTCTCAAGGATGTGCTCGAACATCAGGCTCAGCTCAAGATCCCGGAGAGCACCATTCCGGCCAGGACGGTCAACGAAGACATGAAGACCAACTCATTCAACAACTTCGAGAAGGCCTACATGCAGAATCTCTTTTCGTATGACCTGTCGCGCATCCTCATGCACTTCAGCCATGTGAACCCGGCAATGTATCTGTACAAAGACATCCAGGTAGAGGATGTTTCCACACCGACGGATCGAATGATCCGTTACACGGTGAACTACGAGGATACGACCCGCAAACGTCATCGGTTCAGCTTCCTGCTCCCGAAGATGTATAACTACAAGTATCTCTATCTCAATGACCAGAAGATGAATATCAGTCACCAGAAGCTTCCGTTCCCCGTGACCAAGGTCTCTCCGGATAAGTGTCAGCTTGTTTCCAACTACAACAAGATCTTCACCGAACGCTATGGTGGGAACCTTTCTCCGCTGATCACCAAGCTCAAGAAGATCTTCGGCGGACCCGAAGCGCCGAATGGTTCCATCGTCACCAAGGGTAACTCCAATCCGCTCAACAAAAACCGAATGACAACCATCGAGTATGATGATATCGGATCGATCATCACCCAGATTCGCATGGGCGATCGCCGCAACGATACCACCATATACTTCATCGTGGATGAGGCGGCGACGGTGATCGATCAGAGCTGGATTGCGAAGGCTCCCGTGCGTGCCGAGATGCGTGAGCACGGCGATACCGCCGATGATTGTTTCCCACTGGCGGTGCGACATTACCCGAACAAGCAGGTGACCTACTATTTCCTTTCTGGAAGGTCCAATCATGTCTATGCGTGCGGTCCCAATCAGAATGGCGATCCGGCCGGTGGCGAAGATTGTGGTGAGCTCGCGGAATTTCTGGCGGAGCTGAGCGCCGAAGTTGGCATCATCTCCAGGGAAATGCTGAAGGAGACCACCTCCGGTTCTCGTTTTGTCTACTCGCGTTCCAAGGCGATGAATCAGTGGATCCCGACGGTTCTGCTCTGTGCGGCGGCCGATCCGGGTGGGCTCACGGCGGTGCTCGAAAAGGCGCAGATTGAGTTCGAATTCGTGGAGAAGAAACCGACGCTCGGCGACGAGAAGGCCTGCATCGCCTTCGCGGATGGTTATCTGGTATATAACCGGTATCCCTACGAGAATTCGTTGCTCCTCAACGGTCTCAACACGTTCCCCACGAAGAACTACTCGTTCTACGATATGGACACCTTCGATGCCTACGTGCAGATCTTTGACACTATGTTTGGTGCCAGATATCTCAACGAAGGTCTCCGTAATTTCTACTATCTTTTCGTGGATCCCATCACCGAGGATATCCTGGCGCGTCTCAAGATGCCAACGGATTTTACCAGACTCATGCTCTATTGCAATGATGTCCTCGCGGACAACCATTACCAGATCGACAGCGATTATCACAACAGTCGCATACGCTCCAACGAGATCATCCTCGCGCATCTCTACTACGAGCTTGCGAGTGCCTGGGGCAAATATCGCACCGGTCGCGCCGAATCTTTCTCGATCCCCGAAAACTGTGTGATTAAGTATCTGCTCACGGCCAACATCGTGGATCCGCATTCCGAGCTCAATATTGTGCTCGAGCTCGAGAATGATCGCCTCGTGAAGCTCAAGGGTCCGTCCGGCATGAATGAGGATCATTCTTTCACCATCGAGAAGCGCGCCTATCATCCCTCCATGAAGGGTGTGGTTGGCATGAACTCGGTTCCGTCGGGCGAGGTTGGAATCGGTAGACATATGGTGATAAATCCCAATGTGGTGGATGCTCGCGGTTTCATGGATCTGGATAAGAAAGATTATTCCGGTTCCCAGATGGTAACTCCCGGAGAGGCCATGCAGGTTTTCAGTCCAGAGTCTTCGGATATTGAGCGTCTGGCCATGGCCATCTCCCAGACCAAGCACGTGGTACCTGTTGTCGACACCGGATCCTGCCCAATCTCGTATGACATGGAGCGTGTGATCCCGTACTACTCCAACGATTTTGCTCGCACCGCAGAAAAGGATGGGACCGTGGTGTCCATCTCCAACGAGATTTTGATCATCAGGTATGATGATGGAACCATCGAGGATGTGGATCTCTCCAAGAGACCTGCCAAGAACACTGATGGTGGATTTTTCGTGATGAACCAGATGATAACCAGACTCAAACCCGGAGACAAGGTCACCAAGGGTCAGCTCATCGCCTGGGATCCGAAATACATCAACGAAAAGGATATGTTCCATGATCCGCTCGCCAACCTCGGAACCATGGCAAGGGTTGCGGTCGAGACAAACGGTGGTGTCTTCGAGGATTCCTGCTTCATCACAAACAAGTTCGCACATCGCATCGCCACAAAGATCACACGCCAAAAGAGAGTCATCCTCTCCAAGTATGCGAATGTTAAACACATGGTGAAGCTTGGGCAGGATATCGGAGCCAATGAGGCGCTGCTGACCTTCGATGACACCGAGGATGCGTTCACCTCGCAGATGCTCGCGGCCATGGCCGATGAGGCGGGGGATGAGGACGAGGTCATCGCCACCAACGCTCCGGTTATTTCCAAGATATCCGGAAAGGTTGTGGATATCCAGATCTTCTACACCGCTGACCCCAACGAGATGACACCGTCGCTGCGTGCGGTGATCGAAGACTATGCAAAACGGGTGGCCAAGCGCGAAAACAGTCTCGAGAAGTACACTTCCACGCTGGATTCGAAAACCATCATTCATCCCTCCGAGCGATTGATCCCCGATTCCAATGGAAAGGTCAAGGGTGTGAAACTCCCCGATGGAATCATGATCGACTTCTACATCGAATATGAAGATGTGGCCTCGGCCGGTGATAAGGTTTCCTTCCATAGTGCCATGAAGGGTATCATCTCCAATATCATCCCGGACGAGCTAGCACCCTATCCGATCGATGATCCCGAGCATCCGATCGAGCTCGATGTGTCCTGTATCGGCATCTACAAAAGAATGCTGAACGATGTGATCAAGCTCGGTCTGACCTGCAACCTGGTCATCGATAAAAAATATCAGCTCCGGGACAAGTATGGTTCTCGGATCAAGGAAGAACTCGCAAAATACAGAAACGCAAAATGATAAAAAGAAACCCCTCCATGATCGGAGGGGTTTCTTCTCTGCATTGTGTTCCGTTCATTGATGCGACTTCTGGTAGTCATTCCAGAGCCGCTCGAACATGGTCATCGGATTTACCACCAAGAAATTCGCAGTCTCCGACTCCATGCGCTGATGTTTTTCGAAGACACGACCCGCGATGGATATCGTACAGTATCTGAAATACCACTGTTCCCGCATCCACTCATGACGACTCATCTTCTCACCGACATCGCCGTAGAGGTGATCATAGTCCTCACTGTACTCATCGTAGAGTTCGGAGAGCTTGTCGAATCGGCGCTGCCACTTTCTGAGAGTACTCTCGACGAGGTTCTTGCGGATGGCATCCATGTTCGCCCTGCGATCTTTCACTGTTTTCTTTGACATGACGTTTATCCCCTTTCTGAAATCATAGCATTGTCTGCTTCCTTCACAGCTATGATATATGATTCCGGAGGCAGATAAAACCAGAAATCAGATCAATTCCTTGAACTCGAAGTATCTGAGCACCTCGTTGAGATCGCCCTTGAAGGCCATGCTCGATCCGTCCTCGAACATGACCATGGTCTTGACCTTGCACTCGAATATGCTGTAGCAACAGCACGCCGCCTGGATCTCCATCACTCCATCGATGAGCTGGCGATAGTAGTTGATGAAGTGCATGAGCTCACCGATGGTGCTGATGTCTTCGACAAGATCATACACGGTATACAGGTCTTCGTCACCATCGTAGGATGCGTCCATGCGATATTTGATCGACATCTTTTCTATGGTGGCAAGACGAAGGTAGGTGTTGATCGGAATTTTGGTATAGATACCACCGATGCCACTCTGGATAAGAATCATCGCATCCTTGTGCTTTTCGGAGAATTTTTCGAGCTTTGAGTGCATCATGCGGGTGTTGAACGGTTTGAGCTTTTCTCCGTTCGCCGAAATGAGATAGTTCTCGGATTTGAGAAAATGGAACTCTTGAATTCGGCGATTGTCGATCTTGCGCTTCTTCAGCCGCTTGAAGAGTTCGTGCTTCCAGCCGCCCTTCTTGTACGGGTTGCCCTTCTGGTGTTTGTTCTTTTCCTTCTGTCTGTCTTCTTTTTCGACGCGTTTCCTATCCTCTGGTGTGCGCTTGATGAGCGTGTAGAATCCGTCGGAATCTCTGTACTTATCCTTGGCCATGTCTTTTCTCCTTCATGTATTGCAGTGCATCAAAATAGGATCTGCTGTGCTGTTGCGTGGAATTCCTGGCATGGAGATATGCCGCATAGTCATCGATGATTCGATATATCTCTTCCCAGCTGTGGGCTCGGATGACCGTGGATGTGGGTCCCTTATCTATGTCGGAGGACCGGTTGTGTGGCATATCTGGCATGATCCCAAGATAGTCACCGAGGAGATTGTGTGGACCATCGTCAACCATGACATCGCACCGAAGCAACGATTTGTTCCAGATATTCATGATGTTGCGCTCGTTCACGAATGGGAAAAGTTTCAGGAACATATCATAGACCTTGGCATGCCAGCTGACATGCTCGGCCGCGGTTGCGAAGTAGATCTCGTGGCCATCGTCCATGAGTCTTCGCAGATATATGTCCGCTTCGGGGACCATCTCCACACCCTTCCAGAATCCCGGACGACGGAGGGGTTCGATGATCTCATCGTAGCTATGTCCCGGAAATACCTCAGACAATTCCCAGCTGGTCCAGTCCTCGACGGTCATATCGAGTCCAAACATGCGATTGGTGTGTGCCACCCAGGCCCTGGTGAGCTGTTCGACCGTGTCGTCCATGTCGACACAGACTATCAGTTTTCTGCGATCTTTCATTGTCCACCTCCCAAATTCATCAACACACGCAAACTACCATCAACGCTCATGTACCGATCCAGCACCACAAACCCGTCATCGTCGCGGTTCGCCGGAAAGCTCGCGATGGATAGATTGGCTCCGCCGTGTCTTTTCCGCTCCTTGTCCCACCACAGATACACACGCGCATTGTATATTCTGTTACCCACCGGGAAATCTCTGATACCCTTCGGGTCGAGCTTCAGCTTGCCATATCCCGGGAGACGTATGTGCCCATTGCCGAACACCTGTGATTCGATGTCATAGGTGGAGCGGATGTGCATGTATGGATATTTGAGGTTGTAGATTCTCCAGAGCTTATGATCATACAGGCTCCAGCGAATCTTCTCGATGGTATCAAAGCGCTCGAGATGATGCTGCACATACTTTTTCATGTGGACCATCATGCTCTCGCCGAATTCCAGATGATCGATGAGCATGGTCTTGGACATGTTCTCCGTCACATGCTCATCAAGGAAGTAGAACCCGAGGTTGTCCCAGGCCTCGTTCCCATACTCCCGAGCCCGTTTGCATTTTCGACTGCGCAGCGTGCGAATTATGTTTCCCTCCATGTAGTTGGCATAGATCTGGTCGTAGGCACGCTGGAGTTCGCCGAGATCATCGAGCTCGCGGTCGTCCAGCTCGATGGCGATGGAATGGTAGGTCAGTGATCTATAATTTTTATGGTCATTGCCGTGACGCATAATACTCACTCCGTTCGTTGTCGATTATTATACTGTAATCGACCCTGTACTTTTCGAAAATATTTTTCATCAAAATTTCGTATTTATATTATTAAATAAAATGATCAGTGAACAACGGTCTCCCTCTCCGGTCACCGCTCGGATTTTTGCTCTCCAAAAATGCTCGGGTTCCCCGGGGCCTTACGTACTGGGGAGACGTATCCCGTTCGAGAAACATGTATCTCGGACGATGTGCTCACATCGGTGGTATGACAGAGTCAATCTGTCACCATGACAGTCGATGGATCGTACGCCGTGTGGCTGCCGAAGGCCGAGCCCATCATCCTACGATACTTCTATGAAATAATGCGCGGCGAAATCTGCCATGGCGTTCCTTGGTGTACAAAATGATCCGATGAACATGATTGTAACCAAATATCCTTTCCTGATCAGGAGGTGCCAGAGTATGTTGTATGTGATAACCAGCAATGATGTTCCGATCCGAAGTGTCCATGACTACACCGGTGGCTACGAACTATCGTTGCTCCATCAATTTTCGAGTCCCGTGATGCCCGGGAAGATGATCTCATCCTATGATCTGTTCGTGCAGGATGAAACCTCGCTCGAGGATGGACTCGATTCCTCACATCTGATCGACATCGAAGTGCACGAAAGTCCATCCATCTTCTCCTCGCTCGAGGAGATGTCGGAGCTACTGCGTGCCGCCGAGCTGAGCGAGGAAGAGAAGGACGAAGATATCAGATCGGAGATCCGAGTTGTGTGCGCTTGCAAGTACCAGTGGAACAAGGAGATCACCAGGCAACTCGGATCCTATCTCGGTGATCGAGACTCGGAGATCATTCTGATCAACCTGTTTACCGAGTTTCACATACCCTCGATGGATCGTCTGGCCAATACGCTGAAAACCACGTTGAACACCACCTTCATCTATCCAGACGATCCCATCTCCTTCGGCTACGCGCTCTACCAGGCGCTGGGAGGACTGCTATGAGAGTGCCCAAGGTTCACTATAACCAGGACCTGTCCGATCAGCATCGGAACTCTGCCCCCGGCCCCGCCCGCGAAGCGAACTCGGCGGTGGCCCTCAGCAAGATACGGCGCGAGGAGTGGAAGGACAAGAAGATGTACGAGTCGGCCCAGGTCACGCTGAAGCCATCCGAATATGTGGACGATGTCTCCATGTTCGAGGATGATCCGAAGGAACTCCACAAGTTCGTGGTCAGGACCAAGTTTCTGATCCGAGGGTCCTGGGAGTACACCCAGCTCATGTCGTTTCTCAAGAAATATCGTGGCATGTATTGCTGTGGCGTGCACAACAACGTCAAGAAATGGGACGGCTTCGACATCTCCATTCACCACCTCGGTCTAACCATCGAGGACATCATCTACATCGTTATCAACAAGAGACTCAAGCGCGGCGAGGATCTCAAGCAATCGTCGATCGGAAAGGAGGTCATGTTCGATCACTACATCGGACTGGTATCCCTCTATCCACTCTGTGACATATGTCACTCGTACATCCACGGCGACAGCAACGATCTCTTCATACCCTTCGATGTGGCCTTCGGCGATCCCGAGGCTTTCTTCGAGATCTACGACGAATACATCCCCGAGGCCCTCAAGAGCAAGTTCAGAAACATCGTCGAGATGACCAAGGGGTACAACATCATCAAGAACGAGATACCGGACGAGCTCCGCAAGCATCTGATCTACATCGATTCCGATGCTCAGATCCCCGGGGTGTCCAAGACCAAGCTCTACGACCTCATCACGAACCTATCCAAACCCGATTGATTTTATACGGATCGATCAAACAATCATATACCGCTACTCTCGGAAGACCATGGGACCCATTTTCCACGGGGCCTCATGGTCTTTTCTCATTTCCCGATGAACTATATACTATAGAGTCGATATGAAGATTCGGACACAGATAAGAAAAGAAGGGAAGTGACCATTCATGGTTCCGGATTACATCATAGCAACGGATGGAAGCGCGAGACCAAATCCGGCCGGTGGCTACTTCACCGGCTATGCATTTGTCATCATGAACTATCACAGCGCACAGTTCATGACACACAGTGGACCGCTGGGCGACAGTCCCATCGCCTATGCGGAGGCCTGGGCCCTGTACCAGGCCATACGACAACTCAACGTGGTTGTCGATAATACATACGAGGAGGATCGAGAGAAATATCGCAAGCGCGGTGTGAACCTGCTCGCGATCACCGACTCAAAGCTCCTGGTGGATACCTTCAACGCATGGATACCCTATGCCTGGGATACGAGTGATTATTATCATTGGAAGAAGGCCGATGGATCCGAGGTGAAAAACCAGGATGTGTTCCGATACACCATCAAGGCGATGGAGCGTCATCGGATCAACATGCGCATCGTGCACATCAATTCACATGTGCACGACAAGGCGCTGCGTAATCATATCATCGCGAAGATGAAGCGAAACATGGTGCGCATGGATAACTGGACCGCGGATGAGCTCATTCGCATGAATCAGCGCGCGGATGACCTGGCCCAGGAGGTCACCGCGAAGCTCATCGATCGAAATCTCGATACTCTGCGATTGAGCAGTGACGCCAAAAATCGGAGGTGGAAAGCCACATGACCGGACATGAAAAGATCATGCAGCTCCGGAAAGAGCTCGATATTCCAGAGCGTGATGAATCGGACTACGATGCACGCGATCGTGCCGAGATGAGGGCGAGGGCTGCGCGCATCGAACAGGCGGCGACGCAGGAGGAGTATGTGAAACTCTTCAACAGATCCTACTGGGATGATCGTTGGCTTGGTGCGCCGGAGGATGATCCGGGATTGCTCTCGACGGTTCCGTTCGTGGAGGCAAAACCAATGAGCAAAAAAGAGCGAAAACAAGAAGTTGAGAAGGCCCGCCGCGAATGGCGGGCCAAGTATGTCCCGAAGCTCAAGACCATACATCTCGACGCGGAGGAGAAGGAATCCAAGACTGTGCGGAAGTTGCGCAGGAAGCGCAGACGTGCCGAGGAACAGCGCGAGTGGCAGAAGAAGATCGATGTGTCCTACTGGTTCCTCGAGCATTGGTGCACACCGTTCTATGCGTGGGAGGTCACACGTGAGCACGGATCCAGCACCGAGGAACTCGTGAACTGGTGCTATGACTTCGTGAGTTCCTGGGCCGAGGAAATGACCGGCAATCGGGTGCTCAGCGTTGAGGAGGGCTACGAGCGTCTACAGGCTCGGATGCGCGATGCCAGAGACATCGTCGAGGACATTGATGGGATGAAGTTCAGGCGACTCGAGGTTGCGGAGAAGCGGAGAAAATCCTATGTCTGCGACCCGATGGAAGATCCCTTCCCCGACATTCCCGATGAATATTGGGAGGAATTCCTCGCCTGGTCCAAGGAACACAAGCTGAAGAAATTCAAGAAGGAAGCGGAGCGCTATGCGTACTACGGCAAATATCTTGTCTCACCGGAGGGACTTCAGCGCTGTGCATTCCTGAAGTTCATCAACAAACGCAACAAGACCTGGCGAAACAATCTCATGCTGCATGACCCGATGACCGGTGCATCGTTTGTTTCGGAGAAACAGATGAAGAAGCACATACATCGACAGCTGCGGAGCTACGACAAGCGTCGCAAGCAATTCGTAGAGATGCTGGATGATCTCGTGGCACGTGGGCAGCTTTCCCAGGATTATGCGGATCACATGATGGGTGACACGAAGCTCACCCGCGATCGCATCCGCGAGCGCTGGAAGCAGGACTACGAAAGACTCAAGCTCCATCAGAAGGAGGAGAAGAAGCGCTACAAGAAACAGAAGGAATCCTACAATGCCCGAAAGAAGTGGTTCGAGAAGTATGGCGGCAACATCGCCCAGGCTCCGTTCACCATCACCACCGAGGGTGGCGATCGGATAAGCGTGGAGCTCATGGGAAATGATCCGAAACATCCGATCTATAAGATCGATGATCAGGCGCTCGGATCGACGAGCTATTCGGAGGGATCGTTGGCGACGGCGCTCGACATCGGTGCTGAACCTGAGCCACCGCGCAAACTCGAGAAACCACACTTTGGTGATGACTACTGGGAAGAGTATGCCAGGCTGCCAAATTATTGAGCTTCGGCATGGGATATATATTATAATCGCGAGGAATGATCACAAAGGAGTGATTTGATGAGCAAGAAACATAATCACAAAGAAAGGAAGGAGGAATCCAATAGGACTAAATTTTCAAAGATTCTAACCCCCGAGCAGAAGGAGAACTTCAGATCGTTCGGGGAACCGAATATGGATCAGAACTGGTTGGAGCTGTTCACGGGAACCGTCATGGAGGATCTCAGGACCATCATGGGATCCTGCAGCGACAATCAGCGCAAGGCCGAGTATGTGGAGCGGGAGCTCGCAGACTACGGTTTCTATGCGGTTGGGTTGGGGACCAACATTCTGACCATGGCCAATCCGGCCTATCCCGGCGTCGTCTTCAAGATCGCTCTGGACGATTTCGGGGTTGCAGATAACTTCAACGATGTTGAGCTATCGAAGTTTGTCCCCAGATACAATCGTGTCTTTGCGAGAGATCCATCGGCGATGGTTTCGGTTCAGGAACGTCTGGTGCTGCCAACGCATCATCAGATGGAGATGTTTGAGCCGCAGATCATCGCCACGTTGAGAGATCTCAGCAAGTATTTCCTGGTCGCAGATCTCAGCCCCGATAACTATCTAAACTACGGGGTAACCAGAGATGGAGACTTTCGCTACATCGATGGTTCGGATCTGTATCCTCTGAGTCAGCTTCGGCACGAGCCTCGCTGCAATCGCATCGTCGGAGAACATAAGCACTCCGGCAAGTTCAAATACTGCGACGGCAAACTGCGCTACAACGGAGACTACTCGAGGATGATCTGCCAGTCCTGCGGCAAGGAATTCATACCGCTGGAGTTCAGACCAAGAAAGGACGTGAATCGAATGTATCAGGCACTGAGTGATGGACTGACCGCCGAGGAGCGCAAGGAGCTTGAGAGGGCCGAGCTTGGCTCGACGGTCGAACGAGAGGAGGACAATGACAGATACCGTCTCGGCAATGAGGAGATTGCCGAGATGATGGCGGGGATGCATGAGAAGACCCGCAACATATTTGCGAACCGTGGTGAGATCGAGGAATATCGGAACGATATGGACGACGAGGACGAAGACGAGGAAGTCCATGTGATCCGTCCGAGATCGCGCTGGGATGAGGGCACATCCACGGACAACGCAAACGATGGGGATGTCGAAGATGATCATCTCAACGACGAAATGTCGGATGATGCGTCCGATGATCAAGAGGAATCTGAGTTTGAGAATCCCACCTTTGTGGTGAACGAAGATGACGATTCCGAACATCCCGTGCATACCGACGAGGACCACGAAGACGACCGCGATTCGGAAGGTTTCTTCGTGCTTCGGCCTCGTCAAGCTCCGCTGCCCACACTGAACGATCCTGACCCGGCCGAAGACGGGGAAGACGAGGATCGTGTGGGCCCGCAGGTGAACCTGACCCAGGACGAGGAGGACAGGTCCGAGAATGCGGAGGCTGCCGAAGAATCCATCTCCGACGATATTCGCATGAGCGATGAGTATCGATCTCTCAAGGAGAAGATTCTGCGTGCCGAGGGTGCCGTCGAGGAAGGAGACGGTGATGGGCACGACACGGCCACAGAGGTCCCCGGGGAGGATAGCCCCGTGACCACGGCGATGGGTGATGATTCCCATGGGCCGGGCACAGAAACCGTCTCCACGTTGGTTGAGGAGGCGTCGGCATTGTCACAGGAGGATGCCGGGTTTACCCTCAGCGGGGACCCGGAGATAGCCCAGTTCCAGAAACTGGTGGCCATCCTCAAGGAGCGGCAGGGGATCAGCTCCGGTGACCGAGCCGTGTATCGTGGTCTGTTGAAATATGTTCGAGGTGCTAAGCTTCGTGCGGTGCAAAACTTCGTGGATGATGCGAAGGTATACTTTACCGGCTCCGACGATGGACATGACATTTCTGAGCTCGAACATGCGCAGTTCGATCAAGTAGGAGAATATGTGACATCTTCTCCGAAGTTCGATGCGAACCGCGCCGACAATTCCGAGGAACTCAAGTCTCTCCACGGGATCATCGAACGGCAAGGCCACATCAATGAATCGCTCTTGAATGAGCTAACCGAGAGAGAAAAGCATGTTGTTGAGCTGGAGCACGATCTCGAAGAGCTCCGGTCCGCGGTGGCGAATGACAACGATCCCACCGAGGATGACAAGGATGTCCGGATTGCGAATCTCACCGAAAGGTTGACCGGTCTCACCGCCGAGCTGCAGACGGCGCGTGACAGTCTGGATACATATCTTGATCAGTTGACAAAGATGCAGGAAGCGCATGACGCGGAGCTCGAGTCTGTTCGCGCAGACGCCGAGGCCCGGCTCGCTTCCCTCCAAACCACCAATGATGCGCTGCGGAGCGAACTCGACGAAACGCGGAGGTCCGCGGTCAATGTGGATGAGCTCCTCCGGAAGAATGCCGGCTATGAGCTGATGATTCAGCAGCAGCGCAAGGAGAATGAATCTCTCAAACAGAAGATCGCACAGAATGCCAAGATGCTCAACGAGGCATCGGATTCCGTCGGAGACGATGATTATGACCAGCTCTTCCGGGAGAAGAAGAGTCTCGAGCTCGAGGTCGAGGAACTTCGTGCCAAGGTCTCCGACAATGATGCGGTCGATACGTTGACCAAGGAGCTCGAAGAGCTTCGTGTTAAAAATGATCTGGCCAACAAGGTAATATCGGGCGAATCCGAAGAGGATGCACGTCCTGATCGAGCCCACTATCATGTGATCAATGATACGGGCCTCGACATTCCCGGAGGCTCTGGCCTCTATCCCGGAATCTATGTGGATATCCGTGGTGACTTTGATGCCGCCATGAAAGAGTCCGGTCTCAGCGTCTTTGTGGGTCTGGGTGATCAGAAGACCTACTACAAAGCGGTGGACTATCACGACATGCTCGACGATCTCAGGGAAACCCATGCCGAACTCGTCGAGGATATCCGGGGCAGGGAATGACCATCAACTCATCCAGCGATGCCGGATGGGCTTTTCAAAAATGAAGGGCCCATCCACAATTCTATAATACCACAAATCAATAGGAGGATTACATCATGGTATTTGTTCTGGAAGAACGCTATGCGCGCATGATCTTCAAGAAGTACCACAAGAATGTGGTGGCCTTCGGTCTCAACGGATCCAAGGGTTTCGTCGAGGACGAGATGAAGGTTCCCTATCAGCGCCTTGCATGCATGCCCGACCTCGATGAGATCAACGGCGTCGTCGCCGGCCAGATCAAGGGCAAGAAGATCATCAGCAATGCCCTCAAGGCCCTGCACAAGCCCAGCATGGAGACCGCCGAGATTGGCATCACCATGGCTCAGCTCGTGAACATCATCTCCCCCGAGCACCGCGGTGCGAAGAAGGAGAAGAAGTATCGCAAGAATGGCCCCAACATCCTCGTCTTCGTGCTCGAGGACAACCTGAGCAAGAAGGATCGCAAGGCCGGCGGCGTGGAGGCCAAGGCCCACTCCAAGATGATCGAGAGGAAGAACGATTTCCTGACCAAGTACATCGGCGAGCTCTTCGCCGCCTTCGGTGTGCACATCATCGCCGACCCGAAGGTCGTGAAGAAGATCTTCGACACCAAGAAGAAGAAGGTCCCCGGCCGTGTGGCCGAGTTCATGCAGGACAACGACGAGGTTCGCATCGACGATGACGGCATGAATCTCAAGCGGATCCTCTTCGCCTACTATGCGGTGGAGATCAACCAGAGTTCGCTCTCGGGGCTCCAGGGTGCCAACATCCAGCTCTCGAGCAAGTCCATCGAGAATCTGGCCATGGCGCTGGTGAAGATCTATACCAACAACAATCTGGCGGCGCTGCGCTATCTCAAGAAGAAGGATCTCAAGAAGATGGCAAAGCGCTTCAAGAAGAAGAACGAAGAGGCGGTCGAGGCCTACGAATCCTTCTCCGATCTCATCGAGGCGGTGCTTCCCGATCAGAAGCTGCCCGTGGTGAAGCTCGGCTACTCCAAGAAGGAGCGCAAGAAGGAGGATGGTAAGCCCAAGATGAAGGTGAAGAAGTTCATGAAGTTCTTCACCAAGCGCAGCAAGAAGACCAACAACTGGTCCATGCTCATCATGCTCTATGCGCACACCGCCGCCCTCGCCACCGGCAACAACATCGGCGACAGCGCCTACAACAAGCAGCTCTCGGCCACCATTGGCCGTCTGGAGATGCCCGACGGTTTCTCCAAGGCATTCGTGAGCGCTGCCAAGGCCTACGGCAAAGGCGAATAAGCTGTGAAAGCGAAGAACGGGACCGTGGATGGTCCCGTTCTTTTTCATCAAGAAAGGAGAAATCATGGCATCGGTGAAGATGTATCCGGTCTACAAATGTGAGATCTGTGACCGTTTCTTCTATCGTCCTGATAAGGTGTTAGAGATTGCTGATGACGTTAATTTTCATATGGATTCGCTGAAGCATAATATCGAATCAAATCACGATACACATCACCGCTCCAAGGGTAATGGTATACATCTGATGAAGCTTGTGGGACTGCTGACCGAGAAGGACCATGAGCGCGACGCTAGGTCTTGTGAGATCCTAGATCAGGTGGATAGTATTACCAAAGGATATGCTGTGCCAAGAATAGAATTGCCGGGTGGTTGGATAGAATGGCCGAGAACGAAGTAAGAACGGACGGTCTCGAACGAGACTCCGAAGGGTTCATCATATTGAGGAGGAGGTATTCTGAGCTCTACAAGAAAACCAACTACACCTCGTCGGTGGACAGGGTTCAGAATCGAATCTATGAGTATGACCTGCATTCCGCAAACGTATCCGCGTTGAGGGCCACGGGCAAGTTTGATGAGCGCATGCTGGATATCCTTGAAAACTCCGAGAAGCAGGTCCGCGAGGAAGCCGTCGGCAAGATGATTCGCCGCGACAAGACCAAAACTATCTACGGATATATCTCCCGCGGAATCCAACGAGCCAAGGAGCAGCTCTTTCGTTTCAATGGCATCAAGGATGATGAGGTCTTGACCATCAAAAACGATGCGGTCTTCGTGATCGGAAGAAAGCTTCAGCACACGACGTTCGGACCCTACGAGTTTCGACTCAAGAATGTCTATGCGGGATACATCCGCATCGACAAGATCGAGATCTACTATGACAAGAAACACAAAAGCATCACGATCAAGGGAGTAAGCGACATGGTCGTCGAACACCCCGATCACCAGTCCGGCATGCTTTGTTTCTTTCTGCAGGTGTTCCGATACCTCGACCTGGATCAGGTCCAGGATCTGCGAGACTATCTGATTCGCTTTGCCCGCGATTACAAGGCACTGAAGCTTCCTCATCAGTACTATCGTGAACTGAATTCGAACAACATATACCGAACCAAGATAGAACTGGCCGGATTCGAGTACAATCTGACCGAGATCGGTCCGGATGACATGGATATGATAAACCCCATCTACAACTATCGACGGTTTGTGTTACCTCTGATTCAACAATTCATGTGAGGGAGTGGTTCTGTTGACGGACGGTGCAAAGTTGTTTACCCTGCTCATTGCGTTTGTGATCATCGCGCATGCGATGAGCATGATGATTGGAACGCTGGTCTCCAGGACCGGAGCCGGGAAGAAAGGAGACGATCGGGATGACCGAAACAATGCTGGGGATGGTGCTGATCTGGATGATACCCGTCCTGGCGCTGATGATTGTGCTGGCAAGACTTGAGTTTCAGCTCGTGCGCTGGCAGATTAACCAGGCCAAGAAACTGAAGAATCAGGCGGCGGTGACCAAGAAGAAGATCGAGATGGAGTACAACAAGATTGCCACCATGAGCCCGAAGGATCTCGACGAGTATCTGACGAGGATCATGTCCATGATAATCCAGATAACGATCACCACGGACATCGCCGAGAACGATCCGGACGCTGCGGCCATACTCTACGGGAATCTGGCTATCGGCATCGAGAAACATCTCGGTCCGGAGACCGTCGAGGCCATCGAGTATTTCTATGGCAAAGATTACATCACCCGCTGGTGTGAGCTCACCTACAACTTCCTCGACAGCGGGGGAGAATTGGCTACGATGGTACGTCGTGCCAAGAATGCGGTTATGCAGAGCAATGAAACAGAAGAATCCCCGGGTTGATCCCGGGGATTTCTTTTTTTTATTGCACAACCTCAATGCACGGACGGAACCCAGACGTAGCGCCCGGAGTGTGGCTGCTGAAGTAGCCGTCGTAAAGGATGCGCCAGACATAGCTGGAGCTGTACGGACAATCAGAGCACCAATAGTTATAGATGTTTTTCACGGCATAGTCATCCTCGGACGAGCCCGTCCACTTGCGAATGCCAGACCAGTCAGAACTGGTCGGGTCGTTGCTATCGGTCCAGCTGGCGATGTCGGTCTTCTGGGCGATCCACACCTTTGCGGTGACGCTCTGGACTGTCTTCGAGTTGACGACCGACAGCGCGTTCGCCGACATCGCGTTCTGGAAGGTCGTGCACTTCGACGCGATCGTCGAACCGCTGTAGGTGTTTGACGAACCGAACTCTGTTGTCTCAGAGATAACCTTCTTCATCAACGTGTAGGTGGATCCGGATACGTTGGCGATGATCCAGTCGATACCGTCGAAGCGCACATACGAACCCTTGGTAAGAGTACCCGAAATTCTATCTGAACCATATTCACCAGCTGGTTTCCCGGTAATTAGTTGACCGTACGCATCCCAGGCATATATACCATACTCAAGATCATCCACTGTTACATTTGCCCCAGAAAAATCGAAAGTCTTCTCATTGTACATTTGTTCCCAGTACGCAGCCTGTTGCTGTGCTGCCGTCAACTGCGTTCGCAATGTTCCGATCTCGGCATTGAGCTCAGAGATCTTCGAAGCATTTGGCTTATTATAGATCATGTCTGATCCTCCATGCGCTACAGCCCTACCCTCTGTGCGCTTATCTATAACCATGTCATGGTTATAGATCTCGAACCCCTCCCGAACCGGGAGGGGCAGGATCATTTGAAGGACTTCAGTTTTTCGGCCACATCGAAGAGGCCGCTGTCGGTCATTTCGCCACGATGCTTCTCGGCGAGCTTAATATACTTTTCCACGCGCTGCCAGTGATTGTCTTCCATTCCGTCATACCATCGATCGATGAAACGGTCCACACGACCGACCGTGGCCTTGATGTCGATGAAGACTGCATCACCCTTGTGCACCGCCTTGTGCGCGGTCTTGGTGAGAAAGACCACCTGCACGTTATCGAGCTCATGCTCGGTCAGCACCTGATCAGCCACATCGAAGCTGCACAGGTCCTTTATCTTCCCACGGCGCATGGATGCCTTGAGCACAATATCGCAGTAATCGAACAGTGTGAACAAACTGCCGTGGTGCATCTCCAGGTCCACGTTGTCATTCTTTTCCACCACATGACCGATGATGGCGCAGTGATCAAAGCCTGCCTGGCGCACCTTGCCCACGTACTTCTTGTATCGATCATCCTTGCGCACCGCAAATTCACAGGCCTTCACAAATTTGACATAGGAATCGTAGTCGTGAAGAAGCACCTCCGGATCCGCGCCGAAGGATATGAACTTATCCTCGTTGCGTCCGGTTCCATATATCCGAATCACATCGCTCTTGGCCATTTATTTTTACACCCCCATAACATTATTATAGGATCGTTGAATGTTTTCGATTTCGACGACCCATGAATCACAAGGGGGGGGTTTGACCCCACCAAAAACAACCGTCGATCGTGAATCGACACAACAACCTCACTTCGCTACAATCATACTCGTTTGAACCTCCTACACAATACAAATTCGGTAACCAGCCAAAAACATCCTTTCTTAGCAATGGGGAAAGATCTCGGATTTGACCGAGCCGTAAACCATGCTCACAACACGTGATGCTTTCTTTTTATGTCTTTCGACACGTGGTAGTGAAACTCCTTTCTAAAAGCATAGCACGCTCCCCGGGTTGATTCCCGGGGAGCCGTCGTTTCATATGACCGCGAACATCCTTATAAGTTGGAGAATGACCTATTTTTATGCCAGGAAAGGCGGTGTATATTGAGTGACCTACGAATTTCTCCAAAGTCTGTACAGCGATATTCTGCTCATGCTCGAGCGCATCGTCGTCAAGCGCGATGATCTTGCGTACGAGAACGAGACCGCCGAGACGGCGCGGGCCTTTGATCTATATCTAAGCTGCCTCAATGGCAGCCGCTATTTCTACAACTTCAAGAACTTCGACATCGATATTCTTCAGAAGTACCTTGATCCGGCGGCTGTCAACGAGTGCTACTATGATTCCAATAAGATTCCGGAGGAATACAGAGAATCGATCGTCGAGGACCAGTCGAACAGGGTCATCAACAACTTCGAGGAAAAGAATAACTACTATCGGATGCTGATGGGTCTTCCCAACGTGGAGGATACCCAATGGATCTACCTCACCGACACCGAGGGGATTCCGAGCGACGTGCCGGTGCACGAGCTCAGCGTCGAGCAGATCAGCTACCTCGATGCGTCCGGCATCATCGACAAGCTCAAGCTTCTATACCCCGATGCGGCCTACCTCGACTATCTCGGCGCCAACTCCATCGACCATCTGACGGCGCGGCTCGCAAAGCCCTTTGATATCCTTCGGCTCGGTGTTCCGACCCGAGCCTCGGCAACCCTCGTTAAGGAGATGTTCGAGCGCGAATATTACTGTGCCCGACGCTATGTGATGGCAAACATCTATGACACAACACTCTTCAACAATCGCACACTCTACGAGCCGGTGATCGGTGTGCTTATGCTGACACTCGCCGTGCGGAACACGCTTGTTCCGGACGAGGCCGCATATCTGAACTTCGAAGAGATTCTCGACGCGATCCTCGAGTCCTATGGCATGCTCAAATACTTCGAGAATTTCCCGTTCATCTTCAAGCGTCGGCTTGTCATGGCCATGGATAAGATCCTCACCATAAAAGGCACCGACAAGGTCCTCGTCGATGTGTGCAAGATCTTCTCCATGGATAACTTCATAGCCAACAGATACTACCTCATGAAGTATCAACCGAAGACCACGGACGGGACAATTCCGGTGAGTGGAGATCCCACCAAGGACTATGATCTCAAGTTCGTCAAGGTTCCGATCGTTGATGATGATATCGGGTTTGGTACAGAGGACGTGACCGACTATGAGACCGTCACAAAGCCGGACTATCTCTGGCAGCTCAGCGACGAGGAATATCGGAAGATGCTCGCCGATGACTTTAATCTGCGCATGACCAAGTATGTGGATGTTGAGGCTGCCTATGATGTATCTGCGCTCAACTTCGAGGTGTGTTACTTCCTCAACATGATTCTCCAATCGAGACCCTACGAATCTAAGATCTTCTGCACCAACCAATACACAACCGCCGGCAAGAGCGACATCTATACCATGATTGTTTTTCTGCTCGCCGGTCTTGCCAAACGATCCGGCTTCGATGGCAACATTGTGTACGAGGCAGAGGACATTGCGGAAATCATGCGCTTTGATTCTGGAGCTGTCGGCGAGGAAATCCAGCGCATCGTAAACTCATACGAATCGCTCATCGATGTGGATGCCGGAACAACACTGGTACCGGGCTATGATAGTCCTCCCGCGCTTTCGCTTCCACACCGTGCCGGCACCACAGATCTTGAGATGATCGAAATGTATGTGCACAATCGTGCGATGTACAACGCCATCGTCAAGGAGATGAACTCCACCAATGACATTCGTCGATACATCGCACTCCAACATGCGCGCGACTGTCTCTACATCTCGCACATGGAGCACGAAAATTTCCGCAAAGTTGACGGTAGCTATGCCACGACCTACCATGAGATGCTCGAGGAGCTTGACCCGAAGCTCGCGGAGAAGCTCGATTCCATAGACATGGACGAGAATGCCAACGAACTCGATGTGGTTCTTGTCTATGCGCTCGAAAAGCTCGAGGACCTGTTCTCCTCCGAAGAGCTCAAGTATCTATTCATCAACACATCCTCTGCCTATGGCGCACTGATCGAAAAATATCTGCGCATGGCGATCAATGTATTCAAGGCGTCTTCGGTCCAGCTAGATTCGATCAATGTGATCTTCACGCTCGGTGACGATATACCGATTCGAGTGATTGACCAGCTCGAACACCACGAGACAGAGGCGCTCGACGATACGGTCTATGTTTCCGACGAACTGGCGTTCCACCGCAGCATCGCGATCGATGATGTGGTGAGGGTTGAGACGAAGGCGTATAACAATATCCAATGAAAGGGAGGTTCCAGCCAATGAATCCAAAGAATGAACACGTGCACATCGGCGAGATTCTCGATGTGAATGGTCGTCGCTATGATGGTGAAGCGGGACGCATCATCGGTGATGTGACCGTTATCCATAGATCCAAACGTGGAAATGTCATGTTTACTCGCACGCTCCACGATCACAATGATCTTCTCGTCACGGGTGCAGTCTTCCTCTCCGAGAAGGCCAACAACATGCGTTCAGGTTTTATCACCACCGCCAATGACGTGTCCCTCGGAGTGCACACGGCCGATCAGCTTGTCATCGATGATACGACGATCCCCGAAGAAAAGATTGCTGGCATCATGGTTGGCAACGGCGGGTCCGGAGACACCTACAACACGGTGTACAAGGTCGATCGTTCTGCGCTCACCGTTCCATCTCCGGTGCCCTTCCGCGTCGTTCCGGTCGCCGAAGACCTCAGCGGCGAAACATGCAAGAAATACTTCCTGCGCGTGGTCCGCGGTGACTATGCGTATTACTATGGCAAGACCTTCGACATCGACCGTGAGATATGTGTCCTCTATGAGGATGGGACCACGGTTCCGGTGGATGCCGATACATCCTCTTCCTCCGGCAAGTTCGTGCGAGTGTTTTCTCGCTACCGTGCGGTGCTCGATGCCGAGGATATCCGTGAGTTCTTCAAGGTGAACTATGGGTCCACGCTGCGCTCGCTCATCAACTCGGTCGGTCTTGTTACCGGCTATCCGGGCGTCGCCAGCGATGGTTCCTATGATGAATTCTTCAATGTGCGCACCATGACCACCATGAACATGGAGAACCAAGAGCTAAAGGATTCCGAGTCCACGGTCACCTTTATATACAGACTCTTCATCCAGTGATAGAAAGGAGTGTTGGTCCATGGCTCGTGATCTGAGAGGCACTCCGAAGGAACAGCAGTTCTTTGCGCTGCTCAAGACCGTCGATCTCAATAATCCGACCGCGGATTTCTTTGACAAAGCTTTTGCGGCGCACCTGGATGGTCCGGAACTCTTTCATCCCGACGATGTGATTCGCATCGGTCCCGAACACTCCAGGTTTGTGAAGCCAGACTCCGATACCACCATAGGCATCTTCATCGTGAATAAGTTCATCTTCGAGATGCTCGAGGTATTCGGTTATCTGAATGTGGAGTTTGGCAAGGTGTGGAAGAAGCTCGATGCGAAGGTCGCAGAAGCGCTGGTGGCCGGAGACATAACCACCGAACAGTTTGGAGAATACATTGACCGCTGCCAGTTTCTCTTCGGTGGAACACTCGCGCACATCATCAATCCATCACTGTCTTCGACCATCATCAAACTGCCACCCGCCGCCAAGAAGCAGAAAAAGGAACTCATGAAAGAGAATGCCGAAGCCCTCGCCGCAAACGATACCGAGGCAGCGTCGCGCGTCGAACGTGCGGTCACAAAGACCGCGGTCGATGAGATGCGCAAGGCCGGTGACCCCGCCATCTCAATCTTCGATTCCGGAGCAGTTGACCCGTACAACAACATGAAGACCATGCTCGTGATGAAGGGTTCTGTCGAAGATCCCACCGGCGAATCTCCGACCGGATACAAGGTTGTCACCAGTGACTACAACGAGGGCATCTCGAAGAAGGATATGCCAGCCATTGCGAATGCCGTGGTGAACTCGTCCTATTCATCCGGCGTTAAGACACAGGATGCTGGTTACATCGGCAAGAAATACAATGTGCTCATGCAACGCGTGACCATCGGTCCCAAGGGCTCCGACTGTGGAACCGGTGATACGATGACGGCGGTTGTAACCTCCCGCTTCCTCCATCGTTTTATGCTCGAGGGCAACAAACTCGTGGAACTCACCGCAGAGAACCTCGATCAATACAAGGGCAAACGCGTGAGGTTCAGATCTCCGCTGCACTGCAAGATGAAGGATCCATGCTATTGCAACGTGTGTGTGGGTAATCGATTCTATAATCTTGGCATCAACAATGTCGGTCTCAGCATGAGTGTTCTGAGCGGATCTCTGCTGAATGCGTCGCTCCAGAGCAAGCACAACTCGGTATTGAGCTTCTACAAGCTGACATCGGATGACCTGATGAAATACGTGAACTGATCAAAGCAACAGCACACCCGGTCGATTCCGGGTGTGCTTCTCTTCGTTCCGCTCATTTTCTCGGAGCATTCTCATCGATGAACATTACTATGATGCAGTGCAGGAGTGTATCTATCCGAGCAAAATGGGGGGTGTTCCATTGAAGACATTTGAATTAAAGGTTACAGCACCCCCGGTGGTAGGGGCTCTGACCTCTCAAGACCTTGAATATGTGGTGAGTCGCATCGGGCATCACAGGTTTCTGTCCAGCTCATCGTCCAGCCTTACGGTGCTACGCTCCAAACTATTCGAAGCGTGCAAAACCATGGCGTATATTAGCCAGATACTCCACAACTTCTTCGAACTCTCATCGCTGAATATTTGCATGGATGAGGATGGACGATCCTCGATCGGAATAATCCGTGTGCTATCGTTCATATCACGTCATAGCCTCGAAAGCTTCGATGATAATTCGTATGTGGAAATTAAATTCGATGCAAGGTCCGAATCTAGGGAATACTACCGGGTACGTGTATGGCGCGGCGACAGGATGTGTGTAGATCGTGTCTACGAGGTAAAGGACCATATCTATTCGTATGATATGAATTTTCCAACACCGAGCGAATTCGCATACATGATCGCAAGAGCGCTTACCGAAGAGAGAATCTAACAGAGAAAAGACTGTGACACCCCTGAATCAGGGGTGTCATTTATTTTATGAAATGGAACCTACATATGTATAATGCTGCTTTCATTCATCCTATCCATGGGGATGCTCGGAGTGATTTTGGAATGTGCGATCCGATCTCACTCCGATATCCTTATGCCGAAAGCAACATCCATTTTATCTATGGGGGCGAAATGGTTTCGACGGGGGTTGATTCCGAGGATTGCATCGGCTGGCGGAATCCAGCATAAAAGTCCGACTCATAAATTAAACGCGAACGATTACTACGTTCCTGCTCAGGCTGCTGCCTAATTAGGCGGTAAGCCCGAGACGAGCCCGAGTACTCTTTGGCGGTTCTCTTGAGAGCTCGGTAGTTAAGCAAAATCGCCCACCTCCATGGGATAGTTGTGTCACCTAACCATCGTTTTTGAGTAATCAAAACAGAGGTGCAAAGAAAGACACGAACAGGTGGGACTGTCTAAAATTCCTATCTACCGGCAAAGTTGCCCGTGCTTAGCCGGTGATTAGGTGATCGGGATAACGATGTAGATATCCAGAGATAGATGCTTCGGACGCCGGTTCAATTCCGACCGCCTCCACCATAAACTCCAATGCTCGGTAAGAACAGGCTGAGTATTGTTGTTCTTTAATTTGCCCACCATGGTAGTAAATATCATGGTGGGCCCAATATCCGGGTGTAGCGAAGTTGGTATCGCGCTTGCTTTGGGAGCATGAGGCCGTGGGTTCGAGTCCCACCACTCGGACCAGCTCGCTGCGCAGCGAGCAAAATCATTCTGACACATGGGCATGAATCGGAATCGCCGACGCGATAGGGAGTCCCGCCTGGCGACTCCGTCCCGTGGTCAGACAAAACGTTGATTCCCTACCACTAGATTGCGATCGCAGGATCGCCGAGGGTGGGGTGGAGTTAGTCCGTAGAATTCCGGGCATCGGCGTCTGGTAGCTATCCGCCCGATGCTGGCCGTACGACGTCTATCGGTTGGCAAGGTGCCAATCGGGCATATCATTGATGATACCTGTCAGATGACCGTCTCGAATATGCTCCGAATCTAATGGATTGACGAAAGCGGGCCGAAAGGTGCTACCGCCGCGTGGTGGACAAAGCTGCATCACACGTTTTCTGGGCGCCGGGGCGGTGTAATACACGATCCGCCTCGGCAGCCGTCAAACATATGCCGGTATGGCGGAATTGGTAGACGCGCCGGATTTAGGTTCCGGTGTCATATGACGTGTCGTTTCGAGTACGACTACCGGCACCAATCATGGGCAATTAGCTTAGCGGTTAAAGCAGCCGGCTCATAACCGGTCGACCCTCTGTTCGAATCAGAGATTGCCCACCAACCATCTTCGAGAAGGCTTGCCAGCTCACCGCGATAGTCGGATTGAAATCTTTGATCCGATGAAGAAATGGAGGGACAGAAGCCTCACCAAAGCTGGCCCAACATAGGGCGGAACCACTACCGACGGTCCGCCCGGGATAATTATCACCGAAAGGCACGAACATATTCTTTGATGACAGGGAGGATATCTAACATGAGCAACTATCCGGAAGGTAATTTCATCGTGAGGTTTCTCGTCTGGATTCTCGGAAAGCTTGGCTGGTGGAGCTGCTCTCTCGAGCAACACGATGCCGAGTGTGAGAGATATGACGATCTCAGGGTTGAAAAGGAATCGTTGGTCGAACGCAACAAGGAACTTAACCGGCGATTGAACAAGGCCAACAAAACTCTCGACACGGTCCAAGCCACATCCATAGAAGAGCAGATGGAGATTAACCGGAAGCTTGAGCTCGAACAGGATCGCATCAATGCGGCGATGCAAAAAAGCGAAGAATACTACAAAACTGTTCAGGAGGCTCTAAATAAGGCTCTCCAGGAGAATGGTGTGTATAAATTCGATGACAGATTGGCCTTCCCCGGGAGCACATCCTTCAACGGTGGTGAATATCGGGAAAATGATGAAAAATACATCATCGTGACCGGTAGAACCATCATGACAGATGAAGATACATCCCGCATGAAAACCATGCCGGATGTTCGTGACAAGTATCAGTACGCATACAACCACCTGCTCCAATGGGGTCTCGTGGAGAAGATTGCGAAGACGCTTGTTACCTCCGGTGGCGTAGCCTTCACGATTGCTTTCAATCCCGAGTGCACTTCGGCGGAGGTGTACTATAACATCAGAGTAAAGAAGCCTGACAATGCTCTGATCATCGATGTGAATATGAACAAATGAACACAAAGATCCCCTCCCAGTGTTGGGAGGGGATCATATCATTGGTTATTTTTCTCGGCGGCATCGAAGAGCTCATTCTGCACGCCCTGGCTCTCATCAATCTCCGCATCGCGGCCTTCCTTGATGGCAGAGATGACCTCGCTCGCCTCCTGCACAACCTTGATGGATGCTTCGACCGACTTGGCATCGATTCGGCCCTCGCTGATGACATATGCGAGCACCGATGCGATCTCGAGTATGATGAACGCGACCGTTGCGATCGTATTGTCGGGGACCGCAAACATGCCAAGCACGCCGACGATAACACCGACGAGAGACATGATAAACTTGCGAGAGGTGTACTTCTTCAGCACGCTCGTGTCGTTGGTGACAACCCTGTTTTCCTCCATGATGCTTACCTCCTTGAGTAGATTCCTCACAAAGAATTCAATGAATAGTTTCCATGGGAACATGTTCATGTGGCCGGCTCCAATTCTTCGTCAATCGAGACGAGTTGGATCCACATAAAGATTCTGTGTCGACTCATCCTGAGCATCTTCCACGGGTTCGACAAAGCTCTGTGCCTGGGCCTGTGCCTGGGCAACCGCGAACTGCGCCTGTGCCGTCGCGGTTTCTCGCGTGATGATATCATCCGGGAAGGTCGAATCGCCACCGAACTTTGGATTGTAGCGGAAGACGTTTTCGATGGTCTTGGTGAGCAAGAACGTCATGAGTTCACCGAGGATCACGGTGCACACATTGCTCGAGAGGCTCTCGGCGATCTGTTCGCGCCCGAGCAGCGCAAGCAGATACGACATCCAGATCCATAGACAGCCATTGATGGTGAGAAGCCACACCAGCTTTTTGCTTGCGTTATACATGAATCGTTCGAAGCCCTTTGCGCTGTCAGGAGTTGTCTGAGCCTTTGGAACATTGAGTTCCTGTGGAGCAGCATCCTTGATGTTTTGGGTAGACATTGAGAATCCTCCTTTCTTGAACGGATTTCATTATAGTGATGTTTGCAAAACCCCTCCCCGGACAAGGGGAGGGGTTCGTTTCGTCAGATGAGGTCCGTTTGCTTGAGCACCACGAACTGAAGCATTTCACCGTAGTCCAGATCGAGGGTGAGGAGATTGATTCCGTTGTGCTCCTTATCGATTTCGTAATCGATGCCAGGACGCAGAATCGTTTGGTTAAGATTGACCACCAAACGATCGCGATATGCATCGTAGTTCGAGATATTAACGATGTTCACGGTTCCATCCGCGACGGACTCATAGGTCGAAGCGTAGGGCACGATCTTTCCAGGAGCTTCCCTGGCTTCTTCGAGCTGATCATCGATGTAGCTGCGAAGATCGTTGTTCTTATCCTGGGTCGACACGCTCCACGCAAACTTGGAGGTGGAGGTTCCGCTATTACCAACGTAGAGATATGTCTCGTCGGCATGCGTCCAGATATCTCCGATGGGTTGAAGCTTACCATCCGAATCGGTCGTGGGTGCTTCGCAGGGGTGCACATTGATGGTCTGCGGTCGCGCACCGAGATTATGAGGGATGATGGTCTCATAGATCGTTCCGGTTTCCGGATCAACACCGGAAAACTCACCCTCACCGCTGCTGGTTAGATAGGTGGGAACCAGCTGGCTCACATCGACCTTGCCGTGCATGAGCGAGAACCAAACCCGCTTGCTCTCGTTATACACCACCCACAGATAGGTTCCGGCACGGAATCCTCCGGTGATTGGCATGTCAAACACATCACAAACCGGCAGCGCAGGACCATCGACAAACTTGATGGTTGGGTAGTTCTTCAGCCTATTCTTCAGCTTTATGAGCAACACATAGTTGTCACAGAGCGTGGAGTGAGAGATGTTGAAGAGTAGATGCTGGCCATCGTGGTCGCGGGATTCGGCAACATTGAAGTTTGGCACATCAAGCATGGCACCCTGGAGAATCGTGTAGAAGATTTCCTCTCCGGATGCAAGTGTCTTTTGCAGCAGAACAATGCCACCGACCTCATCGATCGTGTAGTCCACATCGAGAATGAGCAGCGAGTTATCCTGCATGATCGAAATGTCGTCGCGTCTGTGGTCAAACTCGGGGACCAGGAAGTATCCGGTCTCGGTGTCTGCGGTGTATGATCCATGGATCACGTTGAGCTTATAGCGATAGTTGCCGGTGGCTCCCCAGTTGTTTGGAATGAGCTCGCCGGGGCATTCCACAAACTGTGTGATTACGAAATGAAGCACATCGCCCTTTGATAATACGATGTTGTGCAGAGTGATAATGCACTCTTCGGGATCATAGTCATAGTCTAGGCCATTGCGCAGAATTGTCTGGTTGAAGTTTACAACCATGCGATGTGCGCCAATTACCTCGCCTGGAACAGGTACCACCGTGGTATTGTCTGCGGTGATCTCAACATCTTTGACGATGTCCTTGAGCTCGTAGCGGTAGTGGCCGCTCTTTGCTGTGGTGACGTAGCTGATGATTGTGAATTGGAGAATTTCACCCTCACTCAGTCCAAATCCGATGAGTCTGATGCTATTGTTCACCGACTTCGTATATTCGTAGTCGGTACCGAACCTCAGAATGGTCTGGCCGTAGTTTACCACCAGTTTATCCGTTCGTTTATTGAAGCCGGGGATGACGATGGTTTGGGTATCATCGGCGTCGGCCTCAAAGGTATAATCAGTCTCAACCGGCAGCACAACCTTGGTGACATCAACAAAGCTGTTGGTGCTCATGAGGATCCACTTGTCCAGAGACTCATTCCACACGAGGAAAATGGTGGCGTCGGCCATCTGTCCACCTGGGATACGTTCACCGTTCGCGCTGATGATCTGCTTATTCTCTCCACCGTTGAAGCTAAGTGTTGGTTCGGCCTCGAGGGTCTTGCTCAGCGTAACCATGAGAGGAAGACCGTCGGAAAGAGCGGTACCCCGAAGAGTAACCTTCAGGGCCCGCTCGGTTCCTTCGGCAAGGACATGATTCAGATGAACCGTTTTGTCCTCGAGATGGCGGTCGTACCGGATCAGATCAGATTCCAGTACGCCGCCATTCTCAGATCTCAGAATATTTTCGGTGATCCCCTGGGGGAACAACACATCATATTCACCGGAAGAGGACGAGGAGTTGAAATGTCTCATTCGTATGAGCCTATTCATACCCCTTCATCCTTTCCGATATGCGTTGATATTAGTTGGCGCTGATGGCCTCGAGCACGAGCTGCTCCTCGTCCGCATCAACGGGCAGAGCACCAGCGTTGACAACCTGCAGAGAGCCGAGAGCAACCTGATCGAGCTCGGACTTGTAGGCCAGGCCCTCGCCGTCATAGGTCGGACGACCATTGGCATCCTCGCCAAGCTTATCGAGCACCGCGCGGTTGGTGTGCGTCGCCTTGCTGACAGCATCATCGATGGCTGCAACCGTGGAGGACGGCTTGTCGTTGATATTGGCCCAATCAACGGTGCCGGTGATATCAACGTCGAGCTTACCATTGGAGTTGAGCACCAGGATCTTACCAGCGTTGGCCGCAGACGCCACGGTGACCTTCTCGCTGGCGTTCACCGCGTCGGTGATGCCGTAGCCGGCCAGAGTGGTGGGCTTGTTCTGAACGCCGCTCCAGTCAACACTGGAAGCCGCACCGGCCTTGTAGACCTCGTAGCCATCCTCGCTGCTGAGCTTGGTGTCGTCGACAATGAAGTACATCTTGTCGGTGGCCGTGACCTTGACCGTGTCGCCGGTCTGGGCGGTGGCGGTGGTCAGCGCGAAACGCGCGGCGTCATCCGCGACAACGATGCAACGCTCGAGCGCGCCGTGAGGCAGACGAGCGATGTCGATGGTGCCGCTGGTGATCCATGTGGCGTCGATGGCCCGGATGTCGGTCTGGAGCTGAGCGATGTCACCGAGGATGGTGTCAGCGGTGGAATCATCACCGATCACGTCGTCAATGCCGTCAGCCCAGGACTTGGTCGCGAAGTACTCAGAATCGTGACCATCGAGCGTATTCGCATCGCCGGTCACATCGACATCGAGTTTGCCGGCAGCGTTCAGGACCAGGATCTTACCAGCATTTGCCGCCGAAGCCGTGGTGACCTTCTCAGCACTGTTCACGGCATCGGTGATGCCGTAGCCGGCCAGCGTGGTCGGAGTGCCAGTGATCTGGCTCCACAGAATCTGGGAACCGCCGACGTTGACGATCTCCTCGTAGCCCTGAGCATTGTCAAGGTTCGCGGTGTCGACAACAGCATAGACAGCACCAGCATTGGTCTTGACCAGATCGCCAACGGAGGTGTTGTCCGCGGTGCGGGTCGTGTAGGCCGTGGCCATGTCAGCAACCTTGATCATACGGCCGGAGATATCGGCGGGCAGCTGGCTGCGGGTCAGGGTACCGGTGATCTTGTTCGCGGCGAGCGCGGTGATGGCAGTGCCAGCCTTGAGCTGAGCGATGTCGTATTTGATGGTGCCGGTGGTATCCGCATCACCGATGGTATTCTCGATGGCGCCAACACGATCAACCAGACCGGTGGTCGCGGTATCGACGGTGGTCTCGAGGTCAGCGATGCGCTTGGACAGACCAGACTCATCGTTCATGCCAACGCGATTCTGCAGCGCAGTGACGTCGGCGGCGGTGCCGTAGTAGCTGGGCGCATTGCCACCGAGGGACGCAGCGTCGCCGGTGATGGAGGTGTCCATCTTGCCGGTCGCGTTGATCTTCAGCAGCTTGCCAGCGTTGGCAGCGCTTGCGGTTTCGACAAGGTCGGAGGTATCAACGGCGTCGGACGCGTAGTTCTTGATCGCGGTGGGCTTGTTCTCAACGCCGGACCAATCGACGGCCGCAGCCTTGGAAACGGTGTACTCCATGTAGGCGCTCTCCCAGTCGGCGGTGCCGAGCTTGGTCTCGTCAACAACGAAGTACATGAGATTCGTGGCGGTAACCTTGACGGTATCACCATTCTGAACCTGAGCGGTGGTCAGAGCCGCACGCGCAGCATCATCAGCCGCAACATAGACGGTCTCAACGGCGCTCGCGGGCAGACGGTCAATGCTGATCGTGCCGCTGGTGATCCATGTGGCATCGATGGCCCGGATCTCACTCTGCAGGGTGTCGATTTCGCCCTCGGCGGTATCGAGACGACCCTCGGCGTTGGTCATGGCGGCGGCGGTCGCATAGTAGGACTTACCCTCGCCACCGAGTGTGGCGGCATCGCCCGTGATGTCGACATCCATCTTGCCAGCGTTGTTCAGGACAAGAATCTTGCCGACGTTCTCGGCGCTGGCCGTGGTGACTTTCTCAGCGCTGTTAACGGCGTCGGTGATGCCGTAACCGGCCAGCGTGGTCGGAGTGCCAGTGATACGGTTCCATGCCACGGTGGACGCGCTGTCGGAGAGCTCCATGTAGGTGGGAGTCGTGCCGGTGAAACCGGTCACCAGATAGACCTTACCACCGGTGACCTTGACCAGATCGCCGATGTTGACGTCGTCCTTGTCGAGCTCAGCTTTGGCCGCCTCGGAGGCAACTTCGACGCCCTTGCCGCCAACATCCTCGGGGAGGTTGGCACGGGAGACGGTACCGGTGAGCTTGTTCGCAGCCAGAGCAGTGATGCTCTCGCCGGAAACAATCGCCGGAACGGTGACCTTGTCGAGCTTGGTGAGATTGTTGATGGCCTTCTGCAGGAGCGCATAGACGCTGCTATCCGCGGAGATAGTTTCGTCGATGGTCCAGCCGTCGCCGGCGGCAACGTTGAAGCCTGTGCCAATGTAGGAAATGTCGGCGCTGTTGGCAAGGTAAATGGGATCCCAATCCGTGCCATTATAGCGCTTCAGAGTAGTTTTCTGTACAGTAGCCATAGTGATACAACGATCCTTTCTATAAAATATGGAGTCGTACTACGACTCAGGGTCGGCCTGCTTGAATACGATGAACTGGAGAATGTCCCCAGCGTTGAAACGAATCTTCTGGAACACGAGACTTCCCTCTTCTTCGATCACGAAGTCTGTCGTAGGTTGCAGGATAGTCTGGCCAAAGATAACGATCAGCTTATCGAAGTTCGGGTCGAAATCTTCGACGTGGTTGATCGTATCCGTGCTGTCAATCGCTATCGTTTGGGTGGACATCCGGGCATCGATGAGACCGGGTCTGGCCTTGAGCAGGCTCACGGCATTGCTGATGGTGGTGTTGAGACGTTCCTCCATCTGCTCAATGGTATTCGCCATGTCCGTGAAACGTTGCTGATAATCCTGGATTGCCCATTCGAGACGCGTGTTGGCGGCATTGAGGCGTTGACAAACCAACTTCATGACCTGCATGACCGTTGAAGATGCGGCGTCGCACACAACAAAGGATTCGTTCTGCTCATCGTAGATCAGCATTATAATATTGTTTGCTAAAATGGGGTACCCCCAGGAATCACCATTCACATCCACAAGGGGTTTCTCGGATGCACCGTTTACTCTGAGCGTGGCATTCTCATCGATATCTGCCGTAGCATAGAGGCAGAGCACGTCGAGGTCGGCAAGACTGCCAGAGATCACACAGCTGATAGATGACCCACTGCTTGTGGTTTCGGCATAGTAGCTCGACGGTGAAAGCGAGGTCCAGCCAACGAAGAGATTCTGCTGTGTGTTGTACCTCCCGGTGTAGGTAATCATCGAATGATTATCGTAGTATTGGCAAAGCACTGCCTCGGGAGACGATTTGAACACCGTCACGATTCCAGAGTTGGAGGGAAATCCCATGGTTTCATAGTTCTCATATTCAACCAATGAGGTTAGAATGGCCGGCTCCTCCATCTGACGGATGATGCTATCCATGGAGAGGGACACACCGAGCTGGGTGAGCTGGGAGATGGACGAATAGAGATGAATGCCGTTCACCATGTCGGAGTTTAGCAGCTTGGTGTCCGGATCGAACTTCGAAGTAATCTGACTGATGTGTGCAACCGAATTTGGACAAAATAGTTCACCGGTGGTCGGATTCTTCACATAGAAACAACCTTCGGTGTAACTCACACCGATCTCACCCGGCGCCAGAAGATTCTTGTCCTCGTCGGATTTAATTTCTTTGACGATGATTCTGAAGATCTGCGCGAGGAGCGCCATCTGATAGTCTGTCATCGTTCGCTGGGCGGTCATGGAACTGGCTGGATTCATGGAATGTCACCCCTTGTTTTCAATGTATTTGATTATATGGATGTTCCAGCCATTGGATCGCCGCGACATTAGTGAAAACGGGACCCGAAGGCCCCGTTTTCGTCAATTATTTGCGCCGATTTGATAGGTTGGATCATCGCCGTTACCGCTGATCACGATTCGCGATTGATCAAAGGGCATACCCGAGAGATCAATGTCGGATATCGCGTGGAACTTGCGCACCAGATCAGTGCGGAATTCCTCTGCCTCATCGGGATGTTCCTCGAGATAGTTGAGAATTCGCTCGAGTTTTCCGCTATAGATATACTCCTCGAGAAGCACATCGTAGTATCCGCGCTTTGTGCGATCGATGACCTTGATCGGCTCCATCGTGTTGTAGCGAGACGGTCTGCTGATCTTTCGTGTGGCGATGTCGATCTGGTGATAGACCAGCGCTTTCTTTTTGAGGGTCATGAGCGCCTCGTCTCTCTTGGAATAGAGAATGTCGACGGTGGAGATGATCTCGTCAAAGTTCAATAGTCGCAGGCGACCGTCGGCGAGTTCCTCGTACTCGTTGGTGGGAATATATCTACCATTCACGAAGAGAAGCATCCGTCTGTTCAAAAAGACGAAGTCTCGCTCGTGAAAATCAATGATGTGCTCGTAGGCTGCCTCTCGTTCTTCGGTGCTCGTCGTATCTTCGGAGTAATATAGACGGAACCGTCCAACGTTGGTCGAGAAGTGAACCGCACAATCCGTCGTGTCGATGTCAGCGGTGGCAACCACATGTGATGTTCCGGTGTAGAGACGCTTGAGCGCTGGATCAAAATCATCACCATGCGTCACGAGGCGTTTGTAGAACAGATTCACATCATCCAGTTTAATTTCACCCGAATCCAACAGATCCGCAATGATCGAGAGATACTTCACCCCGAGTTTTCCCTTGAAGTTGATCATGATATCATCGAACATGAACGCCTGGATATCAGGGCAATCAAAGCGCACCATGACGAGACGTTCGTCGACTCGAATGATCATGGTGTTTGGATCGGAGTAGGCAACGCGGTTATCGATGTCATCGAGGAATTCGTACCAAAGAATATCCTTGTCACCGGCACCGATGTCTGGCTGTTCGCCGCCATAGTGAACTGGATAAAGTGTCGGGTCGAGTCGTTCGCGGAATATCTCACCGAGTCCCTCGGTTCCCTTGTCGTGTGGCACATAGTCGAGACCGGTGGAAGCATAGGTTTCCGTCTCGGTTTCGAGATAGTATCCATCGGGCATCTTGTGTCCGATCTCGTATGCATAGGCGGTGACGACGTCCTTGATGATGTTTTCTTTGATGGAAGCTGGAATCGCAAGCCAGAGAGTTCCCACCTCGAGATCCGCAGCATCCGGTTCATGGATATTCATGATATACTTTACCGCCATCTCGGTGATCTTCGCATAGTCCGGAATCGGAACGCCCTCCTCATCGAAATCGGTGTGGAGAATGATCTGATTGTTGCGGAGGTGCGAAGAGTCTGGGCCGAGCACGATCTGATCTTCCTCGTCGGCGAGAAGCGATTCAATCTCCATGGCGAGCATTCCCTCAGTCGGATCACCGATGTTGAGGATATGTCGTGCGAGAAGAATGCGATACACCACATCATTGAGTACCGATGGATCATCGCTGGAAGCATAGTGCAGCCAGAGATCACCGACATCCTTTGCCACCGGCTCATCGTCATCATTGTTGATGAGATAGTTTCCGACGATCGAAAGTTTAACATCGGTCGAAAGCTTTGCGACATCGTCCATGCTAAGCTGCTCACCTGTGGTCTCATCCACAAAGGATATGTTATCCAGCGCAACCTGGCCGATCGTCGGATCCATGATGGAGTTTATCGTGATATTCTTGGAAACGGCATTCTGTACCTGATCCAGGAGATCTCCGGACGGATCGACACCATCGTCATCGCCCAGATCATCGACACCGAGGAGATCATCCAGTTCGTCCGTGGATGTGGCACTCGCATCATCACCGGTTTTGAATTCGGTGTGAATATCATATTCACCCTCTTCGGACTCGGGAATATCATCGTTGATGGCATCGAATGCGTAGTTGCCTGTCTCGCTGGTTTTGCCCGCGGTGTCGTTGGTCACCAAAACGCGTGTGCCATCATTGGTGGAATCGAGACTATCTTTGTACGGAAGTCGATCTCCCTGCGGAAGTTCGAGCCAGAGTGTCTTCTCGCGTTCCTCGGTCGGAGTTATGAAACCCTCTTCGATGCGCTCGAAGGTCTGGTTGACATCCTCCGGATACTCCGGATACGGAGATTGAACGTAGAGATCGCCATCTTCATAGTTCGGAACCTTCGGTGGCGGTGCATCCACATAACCGTGTGTTATGCTGGTCTCATCGCGTGCTGGGTTCGGGCTATCAAGCTCGATGAGGACCTGGTTCATCTCATCCTCGGTCGGAAGATCTCCAACCTTGATCTTGTTCATCACCTTGACGCGAGGGTCGTCGATGCCATCCCCATACTGGAGAACGAGCTGATCCTTGTAATAGTCGGTGAGTTTGAAGTAGGTCATCACAAGCTTGTTGTACGATTTTGGACCGGCGGATGGATCAAGGTCGATCAGATAGGCACCCTCCTTGATTTCCTCCGGGACAGTGTCCGGATCGAGACCGAAGAGGTTGATGGTGTCGACGGCCTTGGTCGCAAACATCTCTGGCACCGCATTGATCAGGAGCTCGAACCACAGGTAACCATCCTTTATGTCCGGTTCCTCCGTGGCAATGCGAACCTTGTCCTGATCCTCTTGATCGAGAATCTGCGTGCGCAGGACCATGAGATTTCGATAGAACCGATTGAGTTTGCGATGGAGCTGGAGCACATTGTTCTCATCGAAATATTCACCAGCATTGACGATCACCGTGTCTTCGTTCGCATTGAACTTGATGATGCTGAGCTTTGAGATATCGTAGGATGGATCAATCACGTACCGGTCAATGCCGTTCGTCGTGTTTTCACTGTAGTGATCGGTGCTACGATTGTGATACATGCTTCGAATCTCATAGTCGCTGAACACATATCCTTCGTAGAATATGAGCTCTCGGTGAGGTTCTGCCGGAACGAGCGAAATGATGCGATCCACGGACCCTTCGACGAGGTCGATATCTGTTCTGAGAAAGGCCTTGTCCGCGAGTCTTGTGTTGTCGCAGATGATGAAATCCGATTGTTCGGCGGTATTGATTGGATATTTCTCCCAGAGACGGTAGAAATAGCTGGCCATGGTGCTAAACTTCTGAAGGATCTCATCGTCCGTGTCGCTCGCCAGTATGTGATCATCCAGAACTGGCAATGACCTGAGATACTCGTTGTCGCTGTTGTACGGATCATCGATGTCGAGAAATTCTGGATAGAGCAGCAGACGACAGATTTCCGGGTACAGGATCGTATGGTAGTTATCGTCAAAGACGCGAACCACGCAATTCTTATCCACGCTGATATATGGATAGAATCTGGCATCGATGGGATAGCTCGGGGAATCGTCGACAAAGATGCGATGATAACAACGATTCGACTGCAGGTGATCAAGCAGCGCCGATTCACCGGCCTTCACGCTCTGCACCGTAACAAGGTTGGAACAGATGAAGAAATCGATGTCATGCTTGTAGGGAGCGCTGAAACGAAGTATGGTATGCTCATCATCCATCCATTCGTGCTCCGGCACATGATATGCGTTTTCGCTGATGTAGTATGCGCAATATTCAATGTGATCGATTTCGGCATACATGATTTCGGTGGTATCGATGCTCACCGTGTGAGTGTATTCCGCATCGTCGTCAACCACCTTGCTGTAGCGATGGATGATCCCTGGGTTTACGAAGGCATGCACGGGTTTTGTGTCATCCACCTTGTGGTCGAGCACGGCGTGCAGCTGATTGGCTGTCTTGATCCATTCGAGGCTCTCCGGGTTCAGATAGGTACCTTCGTACCAAAGCTCGGTCACTCCTTCGTAGGACAGGGGCATGCTCACATGCGGGTGAAAATAGCCGACACGATCGATGTCATCATAGTTCACATCGAGATCAACATATCGATCGAAGCTGGAAGAGCGCACCTCTCTGATGCGATATTCCTCCGTGGAGAGCAAACCCATCCATGCGAGTGTATCATAGAGTTCAGATTTTCTTACTTCCGTGGATATCAAGGAGATTCCTCCTTTCCGATTTCATGATAGTGAATGACGGGAAGGGAGCATTGTCCCCTCCCGTCATGTTGGCCACAGCATCAGACGAGCTGTTGGAAATACTTGTAGAGATCACTGCCGCGGGATTTCTCGAGCACAGGCTCCAGCGCCGAGCGGGTGATCAGCGGGCTCTCGAGGAGCACCATGCAGATGGTGTACAGATGGTATCCGAAGTAGTCCAGGCTCATGGCCGTCGCAGAACCATAGGTACGGATCCATTTGTCGTAGATCAGATAGGTCGTGAGACCCTTGAGTGGGCTGATGTGTTTCTTGAGTTCTTCGACGAAGAGCGAGATGTCATCAAAGGCATCCACATTGAACTGATTATCGAGCGTCTCCTGGATGATGTTGGTGAGCTTGGGGAAGTTGCGCTTCTTGGTCGCATAGAAGCGCTTGGTGCCAATCTCGGTCCCGAACATCTGGATCGAAGCGAACTCCCAGCAGAGATACCGGATTTTCTCCGACGTGATCGGATCCACATGCACCATGCCGGTGATGATGCGCGAAAGCATCGATGCGTACATGCTGCACATGCCGTCGATGGAAGAGCTCGTTATCGCAGCGTTCATGCTGGTGATGCGCTGGGCTAGACAGGCCGCGAAGAGCACCGCCATGAGCGCGGAGTAGTTGCGAGCGCTGTCGACATTGAACACGCCAAACTGATCCATCGTGACAAAGTCTGTGATGTTCACGAAGATCCTGTTTCCATCGGCCGTCGTCTGTACGATGTACGGAATAGAGGTCGGCAAACGGTAGGTCTCCGAATAGACCATCTGCACGAGACCGCGGCTGAGCATGTCACGCATGTTTTTCTTGCAGCTGAGATGGAATCGATTGGATTCGAAGAGTTCGTAGCTCAGGGTCTTGTCGAACATCGAAGGATCGACATGGATGAATCCCATGTCGGGCACAACCATGCGCGGAATCACATCGACGAGACGCAGCCCGCCGATCATCACATGATTGTTGGCGTAGCTGAAGATCTCAGATTCTCCGAGACGATAAAAAATCGAGCGTGCGCCCACGCTCTCGTCCAGGCCCTCGTCCGAGACCTGTGGCAGATAGATGTTGGCCATGTTTTCGATCATATGAAAGATCCCCCTTCTTGTCGGTTGGACACATATATAAGGTATCAAGGTGTATATAGTAATGTCACCTTGTTCCTTTTTAATATGCGAACAACAACGAAATAATTGGAGGTAGCTATGGGAACCCATGGAGGATCATCCGGTGTAGGCTTTGTGGACAACGCCATTACGGCAATCCAGACCGAGGAGAAAATGAAGAAGTTTCGGTCGAACAACGTCACATGCATGAACTGCGGGAATGCGGAATTCGAAGAACTCGTGCTCGAATCGGATGAGCATGAATTCATCTCGGAGCAGCCCATTCGCCGTTTGTACGATCTTCGTGTGATCTGCGCACACAACAAGATCGGATCACTCAAGCTGTCGTGTCCCAACGGCGTGAAGAGCGGTGACCATGGAAGATGTGATCGTTGCCGACATGTCAATCGTGTGATCGATGTTAAACGCAGTGAGAAAACTCGAGGAGCACACAGCAGCATTACGATAAAGACTAAACTATATCACTGTGCCAATCTGGGAAGAGACGAGTACTGCCTCCCATATTTTCACTGCGATAAATTTGATGCTTTTGGAGAATGAGCATGATCTATACCACATACTATGCCGCGGCGCGAAAGCTTCCGAAGGATATCGTGCCGGTGGCCATCAGCACAAAGGTTCCGGAGGAGTGGAAGGGTCCGGTGTATCGACCGCTTGCTCCATCCGGATCGATATTCTGGCAATATAAACGTCAAGGACAAGATGAGGAACTGTACACCCAGCGCTTCAGAAGAGAGGTGCTGGGTGTCCTTGATCCACACCAGGTCGTGCGTGAACTCATGGAGCTCTCCGGTGGCAAGGATGTTGCGCTCTGTTGCTACGAGCGCACCGGTTCGTTCTGTCATCGAACCATCGTGGCGGATTGGCTCGGCGAGGCAGGATATGACGTGAGCGAGTGGAAGAAGAAGGGTTCGAAGGGGAAGAATGATGTGAGAGGGTATCGATACTACATCAACGCCGACGGTGAGAAGGTCATGCGAGTCAGCGACGTGATCAAGATGATCGGCAAGGAATCGCTCATGGTCTGGGCAAACATGCTCGGTCTCAAGGGTATCGATTATAAGGAAGAACTCGATCGCACCGCCAACATCGGTTCTCTTTGTCATTCGGTGGTTGAAAACTATTTCAATCCAAAGCGCATGGCCTTTGTGGATTACGAAGAATTCGGCATCGATGATCCCGATGATGTGCAAGAGGTCAACAATGCGCTGGACAACTTCTTCGACTGGTTCGAGGAATTCAGCAAACATCGAAGGTATCATGTCAAATTCACCGAGCAGGTTGTGGTGGGCAAGGAGCTAGGCGGAACCATCGATTGTGGAATCGATGGCTGGGAAGATCCTGACAAGGTGATCTTCGTGGACTACAAGACAGCCAAGGATTTCTTCCTCACCCAGTTTCTCCAGCTCGCCGCATATGCGATGCTCTATGAAGAGGTCCACGGCCCTGACACGGTAGAGGGTGTCATGGTGATCCTCATGAGCAAGAAAAAGAACAAAAAGACCAGAGCACGTTTCATCTCTCGCAAGGATCTGGACCCATTCATCGTCTGTTTCCAGTGTCTATTTGATGTGACGAGGGGAGTAAATATCCTCACCGCAAGTCTTCCGGAACTCAGTCAAATCTTTGAATACTAGGAGAGTGTAACATGGACTTTATGGCAGCGGATAGTAGTCGGTTCAGCGATGAGGATATTCAGCAGATGATTGGCATTACTGAGCCATACTCATCTCATGGATCCGCAGAAGCAACCTCCGGATACATCCAGGAAACCGGACCGGTATTCGATTTCAACAAACCGAAACCCTGCGAAGAATATGGGAGTCCGGTGGTGCTGCTCCGGCACTATCGGTTTCCATTGGTAGCCTCGGATGATCAGGAATCATTCGAGAGATACTTCAACATGCTGAGGATTCTGCCGACCTATGTCTCCTACTTCGGGGGAACATATCGGATCGATCGCGCGTTCAAGATCCATGACAGCTTCAGCTTTTCGTCGATGGATACCGTAACCCAGGAGATCACGGCGCTCCTAGGCAATGATAATCTCGATAGAACAGCTCGCGGAGTCATCACCGGAGTCATATTCATCTACAAGAACGAGGATCGTTGCCGTGAGCTTGGATACGACGAACTGCGCTACATGCGTGCGGTGTATTCCATCTGCGATGTTTTTGTGAGCAACCATCCTCGTGTGGGACTATCGAGAACCAGCATATTCAGCGCCGGCATCAATATCAATCATCTGACAGACGAAGAGATCAGAGAAAAGCTCGAAAAATACAATAATACCAAACTGCCGTTGGAGGGAATCATATGAGCATCATCGGAAAGCTGACCGTTGGAGATACCGCAATCAGCCGAAACGGTAATCATGTCACCGTTCTCGTGCAAAATGTTCCCGTGAAAGAAGTGTTCCGTTCTGGTGAGCCGGAGGTGATCAAACCGAACGTCTCCGACTTCATTCTCTATTTTGTCGGACCGGATCCCAATTCGCGCCCCGTGCCTGACACGGCGGTTGTCACCGTCGAGCGTGTCATGGAATACTCGATTTCGGAGGACAATCTCTACATCGACACGCTGAAGTTTGTGTATCTCGACACGATCTCCAGCCTCGACAACATCATCACAATCAATCCGGTCATCAAGGATGTGATCTGCTATGGCACCGCCATGATCATGATCTACGCGGTGCCCGAGAATGCGCAGGATTTCTTCTTCAACTACATCAGCACGCGCCGCTCGACAATCTCGTACTGCGGAGAAACCTACCATTTCCATACCATGTCATTCATCGGCGCAACGAACTACGATCTCACACCGGCCGGCATTCCGGATGCCGGATGTCTCAAATTTGCGCAGGCCGTGGCCTACTCCACCACCGTACCGGCGGTAGCGACGGACCAGGAGGCTATCAAACAAATTTGTCTCGCAAGGCTCTCAAAGCTGTAATCATAGAAAGGGGGAAGGTAAATATGAACGCGAGAGATTTACTGAGCTGGCTCCAGGGACTGACCGAGGAAGAACTGGAACTGAATGTCTTCGCCGGCAAGCCCGATGAAGATGGTAATTACGATTCCGTGGAAAAACTCGCCATCGTCGGGACCACGGATGGCGGCAAGGCCATCTTCATGGAACCGCTCTCCGAGGACAAAGAGGCAGACACAGAACCCAACACCGACAACAACTAAAAAAAAATGGAGGACAATAGCAATGGAAGAGCTCGTATACATGAATGATCAGGACAAGGAAGGCGCTCCGACCATCTCCGCACCCTGGATTGCCTATGCGCACAAGGTCATCGCCGCCTTCGGTGACGATCCCGAGATCGCCGTTGACATTGGTGACGCCGATGTCTCCGAGGGTTTCCTGACCATCGAAATCATCTGCATGAACTATGTCAAGTACAAGGCTCTGCAGGAGATCGTGAATGCCCCCGACGAGATCTCCGGTGTTCGCATCGATATGCGCTTCACCTACACCGGCACGGACCGCGACAAGAGAACATCCCTGTACGAGGCCGCCCTTCGCGGCAATCCCTATTTCAACTCGGTGATCCAGCTCAGCGATCCCCGCGACGAGAACGTCAAGTACACCTTCGCACTGTTCAACAACGAGGTCGTCCAGTATTTCGACGACGACATCAGTGACTACTACGGCTGCAACAACATGGTCCCTGAGGACCTGTTCCGTGAGATTCTGAAGGACGATCCCGAGATCCGGCTGTGCCAGGTCCACAAGGATACGGACGATGAGCAGGTCGATGGCTGATGATTCAGCCATCGTATCCGCACGATGTTGCTAGGGGAGGAGGTAATCCGAGATGATACCGACCAGTTTCAAGGTAAAATGCAATGCCCTGCGAAGATGCAAGAAATGTGGGAGTATGCCCGTTGTCAGGCTAACCGCCGTCGAGAAGTATACACTCGCCATGGACGGCGATGAGCTAACGGTCATCGATCAAAACGATTCCTACCTCCCCAATAGCAAAATAGAGATCAGATGCCCAACCGAGAATTGCGGCTCCAGCAGCATTTTTAACTACACATGGGGATCGCTCGATGCCGCATCGGAGGACTGGAATAATAGGAACGGCATACCGGAAAGGAAAACCGTGACCCTGCTTGAGGAGATGCAGCGCCTGGACAGCATACGAGGCTACGGACAACCGAGGTTCATATTGAACATCATCATGGATCGCGATAACAGTGCCACGGTTTCTGGGACTCTCACGGAGATGCGCGATATTCTCAAGGTATTCACCAAGGACATACTATCGGTGCATCACTGGAACACCAAAACGGATGATGACAAATCCCATCTCGTCGCATGCCCCTATGCAAACATAGACGTATATTGGTTCCCGGGTGTTCCCGAAATCGATTAGGAAAGGAAATTTGAAAATGAGCTACGCAGATCATCTCTTTGTACAGAATTGTACAAAGATCATCAACGAGGGCTACTCGGACGAGCTGTTCGACGTTAGACCCAAGTGGGCGGACGGGACCCCTGCCCACACCAAGAAGCTGCTCTACGTGAAGGACAGCTACGATCTTCGGAAGGATCCCATCCCGACGATCACCCTTAGGCAGCAGTTCTTCAGAGGCGCCGTGGACGAGATCCTGTGGATCTACCAGCGCCAGACCAGCAAGCTGTCCGAGCTGAATTCCAAGGTCTGGGATTCCTGGGACGTTGGCGACGGTACCATTGGCAAGGCCTACGGATACCAGATCGGCGAGCTGTCCAAGCATCACAAGTACAAATCCACTGACAGGATGGAACTCGACTCCGGGTTCTACGGCAACTTCAAGGTGGATCCGGTGGACGGCTATGTTTATCTGAACCAGATCGGCGCGGTGCTCTGGGATCTCAAGCACGATCCTGGTTCCCGTCGCATCATGACCAACACCTATAACCATGCGGACCTCTGCGAGATGGGCCTGTCTCCCTGCGCCTACTCCGTCATGTTCAACGTCACGAAGGATGCCGACGGTACATATCTGAATGCCATCCTGTTCCAGCGCTCCCAGGACATGCTCACCGCCAACGGCTGGAACGTGATGCAGTATGCGGCTCTGGTCCAGATGATCGCCCAGGTCGTCGGCATGAAGCCTGGCCGCTTCGATCACATGGTGGCGGATATGCACATCTACGATCGTCACATCCCCGTGGTGCAAGAACTCATTGACACCTACTGGGATAGGGCATCACTCGATGCCACCAGCTATGAAGAGCGTGTTACGGCCGGAGATGTTAACGCTAAGATCCGTCGGGTTCCAATCAGTACCTTAACAGGAGACTACGAACTTCCTTACAGCAATCCGGAGTTCTGGATCAATCCGGACGTGAAGTCCTTCTTCGACTTCAAGCCGGAAGATCTGAAGCTCATCAACTACGTGGCCTGCAAGTTCGACCACAGGATCGGCAACGGGCCCGGATGCGACATCGAAGTGGCGGTGTAATCAAACGAAATATGAGTATCGAGTATAGACTTCTCAACGATGCATACGGTCAGGACGCCAACGCAGTGAAACAGGTTGCCGGGATCATGTACGACTGGTGGGCCGAAGAATGCGGAATGACCATGAACGATACGATATTTCTGTGTACGAGAGATGTCGGATTCTACCCCACCGCGCTTTCATCCAGTCTCCCTCGCACGTGGGTGGCGCTGGATGGTGAGAACGTGGTGGGTTGCATCAAATTGGTAACCAACGACACCACCTTTCGTCAGGACCTATATCCGGTGCTCTCCTCGTTGTATGTGACCGAGGGCCATCGCAAACTCGGTATTGCATCAAATCTAATTGGAGCTCTGCTCAACTATGCTTTCCGCTCCTGTAACATCGATGCGGTGCATCTTTGTACTGGACTGGTTAGGTTCTACGAGCGGTTCGGCTTTCAATTCATGTGTGAGGACTACGCCTTCTTCGAGACCTCCCACGGAATTTACAAAGACCGCAAGAAGGATCGCATTTACCGTATTACCCGAGACAGATGGGAAGAGCTGCAACGAGAGAATTGTTAGCTTCGATCGATTAAACCATATGTCAAACGGAGACAAATGATATGACAAACAACGGCTCATTGATTACGGTTCCCAGGCTCATAAAGGCCTGGGAACCTAACATTAACAACGGGATCCTATACTATAAGCTGGAAGCGGCCATCATGCGGTATTTGTATGCCCATAGCACCCTCGGCGTCTTCGTCCAGCTTGGCGAAGATCTGAACACTGCACCCCTTATAGAGAAGATGTGTATCAGACCAGAGAAGATTGTCGGTTATATCACTGATATCGGCGACGATTACGTTTGTCTCGATGTTGCCAATGATATGATTGATCTGGTACGGAAAAATATCGAGACCTGTCGCGTTGGGTTCATGTATGCAACCACCGATACCAATGATCCAATGAGTGACATTCGGATACTGAAGCCAATTCTCTATTTGAATCCGATTGCAGGTAAGAGGCAAGACGTATCATGATTTACTACGTACTTGCATGTGCTCTCATACTGGGGTTTCTGGTATTACCTATTCTCAATGCTGTCTTCATGCAGATAACACAACGGATGCACCAGGAGGAATACTCATATACGGGCACAACGTTCATGCCGGATGATGACCGGACATGGGATATGCTTAACCGCATGGCCGAGTACGAAGATTTATCCGCGGATGAACCGCCCGTCGTTGATGTACCCAATCTGGCAGAGGAAACGGAGGTTGCTACCGGTGAGCGATGAGTTGAATTACAGGTTTGGACCGAAGGTCGATAGCGTGGACGTGATGGGTGTTACCTATAGAATCCATGTGCGCAAGGTGAACGATGATAGTTACCTCAAAAAATTCGGCGTGGATGCCTACTGTTGCAGCAATGGTAAATTCATCGTTCTGTCGGATCACCGGGTCAAAGAGGATTATCCTCGGGATATCCCGGAGAAGTATGATGGTATCTGGAAACACGCCCTACGCCATGAGCTGGTGCACGCGTTTCTAAACGAGTGTGGTCTGGACAGCCAGGCCAAGGAACACTATGGACCGTGGTCAAAGTGTGAAGAAATGGTCGACTGGTGGGCGATAGTTGGCCCACGGGTTGCAAAGGCCTGGAAAGACTGCGGTTGTATATGAGGAGAAACAGGATCCATGGAGATATTAAGCGACAACAAGACCTGCAAGGTGACAGTCTGGGATAAATTCTCTACCTGGATCTACACCAGTCGCGGCTGTCGATTCAGAAGAACCGGGTCGTGCATCATGTGTAACTATGGCGAAGGTGAAACCCTGCGGCCATTGGAGGCATATCGCACCACACGGCGCAACGTGAAGTCCCTTGATGGTAAGGTGACCGCCGTTCTCATTGGATCCTACGGAAGCATCCTGGATCCATACGAGGTGCCGACAATATGCCTGAGGGCAATCTGTCTGGCCCTGGCAAAAAGCCACATTCCGACGATCATCTTTGAGACCCACTACACAACCATCACCGACAAGATTCTTCGTAACCTCAAGCGCTGGCTTCCCGGCAAGGACATTGTCATTGAAATGGGCTTCGAGTCCGCGTCGGAACGTTCGAGGAAGACCATACGAAAATCCATCGATGATTTTGGGCTGTTCCGTCGAATGGAAATGATTCATGACCACGGAATGGAGGTCATCCTCAACGTGCTTGTTGGCATTCCCAAACTTACTCCGAGCGAGCAGCTGACCGATGCGGTGATGTCCGTCAAGACGGCCTTCTTCCGTGGTGCAGACGAGGTCACCCTGTTCCCGATGAACATTAAACCGTTCACGGAACTGACCACAAAATACCTGCATCATATGTATTCGCCGCCTTCCAGCTGGATACTCATCGAGGTGCTGAATAGGCTGGAGCCTCGATTGCTGGGACGCGTGTCGTTTTCCTGGTACGGTGACCGTCAGTACCACGGTGAATGTACCGATGTCATACCGCCGAGAACCTGTCTTGTGTGCAAAACCCCGCTCCATGAGTTCTTTACGGAATGGAACAGCCACCGGGACCAGAAATATAGAGAGACCTTGCTCGAATCCATCAACCACACATGCTCCTGTAAGTGCCGTTTACTTTATGAGGAGGAACCATCATGATCATCATTGGATACCAGGGCATCGGCAAGTCTACGCTCGCCGAGCAATACTACAACTATCTCGACCTCGAGTCCACCAACACCTGGTTCGAGGAGAACGGTGTGCGCAAACGCTGGCCGAACTGGGAAGAGATCTACGTCAACTTCGCCGTGGATCTGTCCACAACCCAGCATTATACGGTGTTTACCTCCAGCCATGCCGGCGTTCGCCGCGAGCTTCTTTGTCATAGGGAAGAAACACCAATCGCCATGTGCTGCCCGAGGCCAGAACTCAAGGAGCCGTGGATTGAACGACTCAGGGATCGCTACGGCGAGTCTGGCAAAGACAAGGATTATCGGGCCCTCATGAACGCAGTTGCCCGTTACGAGGAGAATATCTCCGAGTTGGCGAACTCCGGGTTCCCGGTCATCTGGATCGAATCCATGAATTATGATCTGGCAAAGGTGATTGAAGACGGCGCCAACCGGATATGGCCGCCGCGGACGCCCATGGAGGTGATCCGATGACATCCGATACCATGAATCAGGCTGTACGCCTCGCCTGGGCAGGCTACGGCATTTTCATCGATGAGGAGTCGCCGTATACAGATCCGCCATACATTAAGTTTTCTGTTCCGGAACATAGTTTCCATCGCAATGCCAACGGTGTCGAAATGGCCGGCGACTTTCTGGCAAAGCGGATCAAGGATACGGCCATCGAGTCCGGATTTCCGGCAAATACCAAGTTCATGTACAAGATTCGCCATTGGGACAACTGGACGGAGGGCAACAAGAACCAGGCCCAGATTGCCATGCGTGCGTGCTTCCAGTCCAGAGACTCACGGCCGTTTGATCTATTCCGACGGTATCATGACAAAGAATGGTCGTCTCCAACCTCTGAGGGCAGCCGCATATATGAGTACCATGCGGAGCATGCCACCGGCAATTCTTCGAATAGTTATACCGCGGACGATCTTCGCCGCATGTTCAACGAGAAACTCCATGCGAACGAATCACATACGAATGCTGCCGCAATTCTGGATGTTACAAACTACGCGGAGGATCATGGATGAATGCTATTGTGCTATGTGATGCCAAGAATGGCATTGCCAAGAACGGTGATCAGCCAATTCACATACCAAACGATATGAAACGACTTCGCGCTCTGATAAAGGATCACACCGTTGTCATGGGTCGCAAAACTGCGGAGATCATCGGAAAACCCCTCAAAGAATGCACAAACATCATAATCACCAACAATCCGGAGAATATTGGTCCACAGTTCGCCGATTGCCAATGCATGACACTGCGCAAACTCCTCGACGATTGGTACCAATATAACCAGGAGCCGAATTCGTGCTGGCTCCTCGGTGGCGGCATTCTATACCGTGCCCTGATCTCGCACTGTGATCGCATATATCTGACCAGAGTTGATGAGGATTTTGATTGTGATCAATACTTTCCGCGAATATCATGGCTTCACTGGAGTCTCGAGATGGAGGGACATCCGATGATCTATGTTGATGCGGATGGTGTGGAGCATGTGTATCACTTCGACATCTATCGAAGGAGAGGAGTTCCGAGTTTCAGATGATAAGCCAAGATGATAAACGCTGGTGCGATGATCTCATCGCTCGGGTGCTCAGCGAAGCAGACAAAAATGCCACCAGAATAGATGGCTATGACATGTCCGTGGATATTGCGGCCGAATGCTATTTTAGAGCATTGTCTGAGGTAACCACACCAAATCCAAATACCACGGATGAGGAACTGCGCATTATCGTGGAACATGCGATGGATCGAGCCCTCGAGTACTGGGACAGCATCTGTGCAACGCTGGACGCAACCTACGACGGCCTCAACTGCCAGCGCTGCGGTCTGATTGTCACCATGCTCATGATCGCCATGGGAACACCGCAAGTTCCCCACAATCGCGCACTCAGAGACTATCTCATCGGGGATGGAGCAAAGAAATATGAATCCCGTTTCATCACCGACATCAATCCGGGCGATGAGACACTCACCGACGAAGAGATCGATGAACTGACGAAGGACATTGATCAGAACCTTCTCGCCGAGTTTTTTGAGTGCTTTGCCGAACTGCGCATGTTCCACAGCAATGCGAAGGATTATGGAGACGACAAGGAATCCGTGGAAAAACGACGCAAACTCCTTGCGATCTATGACAAAATTCTCAGGTCCAATAATACGGATAAAGCGAAAAATTGAATATATATCATAGATTCGACGAGGGAGATTTGACTCCCTCGTCGAAATTTTGACATATGAAAGGGGCAACCATCAATGAAAAGCATTTCGCAGGGGGACATTTTCTTGACAAAATCACCCATCCAATCCGAAGACATGGCCATCACCAAAGCATTGAACAGCGCGCTCATGCTCATCGGCTCTCGTCCCGTGCTCATTGTGCGTCCGCCTATGAGCTGGGATAGTTTCAGCACCGTTACCGTGATTCCCGCCTACAACAACACAAACCCATCCATCTGTGTTGATCAAGAGGATAACTATGGTGCAGTTACCACCACCTTTAGCCTGGTCCCTCACATCATTCAAACCATACCGGTTGTCCTGCTTTCGCGTCATCTCGGACACCTTGACTATTCGGAGATGCACGAGATTGTCAAGACCATTCACTGGCTCACGGGCGATGATGCATACCGAAATAACGAGGGACATCCAATTCCAGAATGCCTGTCGCCAAAGGTTGTCGACAAAATCACTCCGTCGAGACGATCCTATGCCACGGTTCTCATCGATTCCGATGGCCGCATCAGCTTTTCGGAGGATCAACCGGCCAGGAAGAGCACAACATCGACGAAACCTTCGAATGTCGCAAAGCCAACCGCGACAAAGGATGAAATACCGGTACCCCAGACCAAAAACCCGGAGCAAACCGCCGCGAAGCATAACACGAAGCATAACACATTGTTCCCCCAATCAATATTTGCGCGCGAGGATCTTTGTGAGGTGGCAGACCGGTTCACCATAGCCCCGGAATTCTATGAGGATGCCGGCGATAAGCTCAAACGACCGATCGAGCTTCTCGAGGACAATGAGATCCAGCGCATCTGCGAGGAACTCAACCCGATGTCCATGAGATGTGTGCTCGATGTCTACGGGAGGATGCATTCTGTCGATGCTCTGATCTTTGGCCCACTTCTGCCCACGACCGTGCTGGCAAGGCTCTGCTTCCTCAATCACCAAGAAACAATCGCACTCAAGAAGATCTGCTCCAAGCTCAAGATTCTCAGCGATGAGGAAATTGAGGCTCGCAAGCTCCGCATGATCAAGCTCCCGGAACTTCCCGAAGAGCCGGTTCAGGTCGAATCGGAGGCACCGGTCGATCCATATGCACCCTATACTGATCCCAATGAAATTAAATCGGCACTGTTGAGGCTTCGTCCCTATCTGAGCGAGGCCGGAATGCGGCAGCTTCCCGCGAAGCTCTACGGAGACTTCATCAGAGTCCCGGAGCACTATCTGCGCCGAGCATATTCTGGCAAATGTTTTGCGAAAAACTACGAGCATCGCTGCCAGATTATTCGTGATCGTATCTGATATGATGAGACGGGACCCGATGTGGTCCCGTCTCTTTTTCTGATTCCATGGATGCGATGGATCATATACTATAGAACTGAAGAGAATAAAATATTGAACGGAGGTACAACACAGATGAATCAAATGCTCTTCAGTCTCAATGCGGAGGCCATCCGTGATGAAAAATCGAAGGATGGGTTTGTTCCCGGGCGCATCGACAGCACGCTCATGCCCGTCGATATCTATGACGGTTCGATGTATCACATTCGCGGCAAATATGCGGTCGCACACTCTCCGGCGAACCTCGAACATTTCGGTGGGAAAGGTTGCTGCATCACGGTCATCTCCGGCAATGGGATCAACGGACTCATGCCGCTCCCGCTGCTCATCACCGACGAATATTTTGCTCATCTCAGCACCAATGCTCAGCGCTATCTGATATGTCATGAATTCGGCCATCTCGTTAATGGTCATCTCGATGACATCATCAAGGCCGTGCGCGAGGGTCGCATCATCAAGTTTGCTCCGGTGAGATCCTTTCGCGAAGAATGTGAAGCTGACATGAACGCGGTGCGTCTCCTCGGCAAGGATAACACACTCGCCGCCATGCGAGAATGCATCGCTATCTTCGAAGACGTTGCGAACGTCAAGGAGATGGGGGAACGTGCTGAGTATGTCAAATACAATGCACGCTGAGAAAAGCCTCTCGGGGCTTTTCTTTTTGAGTCCATTCGCTACAGCACTATATAAATGATTGAAATGGAGCATCACCCATGAGAGATTACAAGATATTTGTCTCCATCGCAGATATTCACATCGGAAGGAGAACCATCACCGCGAAGGAGATGAAGCGACAGCTCAAGACCCAGTTCTTTGATGTGATCAATCGATTCTCGAGGCTCGACGGAATCTTCGTGCTCGGAGATACATCGCACTGCATTCTTTCGTTGAACTCCGACTATTCCAACGTCTACCTCTGGTTCTTTGATCAGCTCTACAAAACTGCGAAGAAGAAGAATGCGACGGTCGTCGTGGTCAAGGGAACTCCGGCCCACGAGAATGATCAGCTGTCGAATGTTCATCATTATATCAACAACGACGACGGGGTGGACTTCCGCATCTACGAGACCTACGAAGAAACCACGATCTGGGATGACTATAAAGTTCTGATACTCCCCGATGTGCACGTGAAGAACACGTCGGAGATAACAAAGTATCTAACCAAGGACAAGCACTATGATTTGATCCTTGGTCATGGTCTTACCTCGTCGATGAAGTTCTTCGTGCAGGAATCCGAATCCATGCCCATGAAGACCTACGAGTATGAGGTGAAGGATCTCTGCGACTCCTGCAAGGGTCCGGTGATGTTTGGCCACATTCATCAGCACCAGATCTTCCGAAAACAGTTTTACTATGTTGGGAACTTCACGGTGCTCGAACGCGGCATCAACGATGGTGGATATCTGGTCGGTGGAATCTGCGACAGTGATCGGAGCAAATGGAAACTGGAGCGATATATCAATCCAGAATCGGCGACATACCATGAGTTCAAGGTCGGACGATCCATTCTCTCCAACTATTCCATCGATGAGATCATCGATGCCATCGACGAACTCCTCGAAGGCACAAAACCCAACGATCTCATCACACTGCGCATCACACGAGGGGATGCCCTCGAAGAATCGGATAAGGTATACATGCTCGAAGCTCGCTATCGCAAGGATCATCGCATATCCATCGTCAAAAAGGTGAAAACCAAGAAGGAGGAAGAGCATGAGGAGGAGAACAAGGCTCGTCACGATAAGTATGCCTATACTATGGATCGTAACCTTGATATGTCTGAGATCCTATATCGCTACTACGAGACGGACATCCTACCAACGCTGGCTGAGGAATACAATAAGTCCCGTAAACTTACGTTAGAAGATTTCAGAAGGGTGCTAAAGGAGGACAAATCATGAGCATCTGGTCCAATCTGTTTGGAAAGGATCGGATCGAGCCGGTTATTCCACAGAGAAAACCGATGACGATCCCACCGGAGCCCGAGCAACCAGCCGTCGATGCTGACTATATTCCTATCAGTGATGATATCTATGTGAGTGAGGATGGTAACAAAGTATTCTATCGCAGCAGAAACGGCACATTTATCATGATCGGAGATCTACAATCATGAAGACAATAGATCGTTTCAGGGGGAAGTATTATTTTCTTTCCAACTTCTACGGAGCACCTGTGATGTATGGCGGCATCGAATATCGCAATAACGAGGCTGCTTTTCAGGCTCAAAAAGATCCGGATAGAGCCGTGGAGTTTGCGTTGCTCCAGCCGAATGAGGCTAAGCGTCGTGGACGCCATGTCAATCTTCGCAAGGATTGGGAAAATGTCAAGGACGACATCATGTACGCCATTGTCTTCGATAAGTTCAATCGTAATCCAGAGCTTCGTGAGGCTCTCCTTGCAACCGAAGACGCCGAGCTCATCGAAGGTAACGATTGGGGTGATACCTACTGGGGTGTATGTGAAGGCAGGGGAAAGAATCACCTCGGCAGAATTCTCATGCGCGTGCGCGATGAACTAAGAGACGATAAATGAGCTATATACTATATGAGTGAAACCAAAATAAGAAGGAGGATTCACTCAATGAACAACAAAGAACTGATGAACAATTTGCACTATGCGGCGGATAACTTCGGCCTGCTTGCGAACACCGCCGTGAGCTCCGCGAGCAAGGTCATCAAGCGCAATGCACGTCCCATGCTCGCCACCGCCGGACGCTTCGTCGATAACGGCATGGAAACCTTCCTGGGTATCAAGACGGGTGTCATCTCCAAGCCGGATCGCACGGTGGTACGCATCAAGAGCGTCACGAAGGGAAAAGGCGTCAAGGTCGGCAGCAAGCATGCCAAGGGCGTCAAGGCGCATATGGATATTGTGTATGCAGAGGACGCGGTTGACGTGAAAAATCACGCGGAAAACAGCTGAACCTAGATTGGTTCAGTTGTTTTGGAGGTTTGACATGGCAATCAAAACATGGATAGCTACGGCAGAGGTGAATATGGACGCATCACGCCATGATACGGTGATCGTGAAAGCTAACACGGAGCGTAAGGCGAGGATCGTGGCAGAGGAAGCGTTCGCTAAGAAAGGTTACTTCTTTGTGACCAATCTAGTTTTGGAAAGAAAGGATGACGAATAGTGTCAAGTTCGGTAAATAATCTATGCCGGCCCAAGATAGACGAGATTCGCATCATGCTAACCAAACCGAACGCCAAGCAAATACATTTCTATGAGTACGATCCCAAGAATCTCGATGAGATAGGACTCGTCAAACATTCCTGGTACGACACACTCGATGCCATAAACATTGGTGTTCATGAGATTCACACAACCCAGATGGGACTCATGGACGTGAATCTTTGGCGCAAAGGTTATCGAATCTTTGTGCATAGTAAAATCAATGGCGAAACGCTGACCAATGAGTTGGTATATGGATCCCACAATGACATATTTGGCCGCACTCTGAACTTCCGCGCCAGACTATTTATGACCTGGGTTCAATGGTCTGCGATGCAATTTAGAAGGGAGCTTTGATCATGGAGCTTGGTATGAATGGACACCACTGTGCACTCATATGGGAGCCGGCCTTTGGAGGACGCATTGTCACTCCGGGCGACAGCCTTCCTGACTGCATCGAGCGTGCGCGCAATAGACATGGGATTAGTTTCGTGGAGCGCAATCAGGAATCCGATCGCTTCAGCACAAATGCCAGGCTCGTGTTGGAACACATCGGTTCAGCATCGAATTCCGTCGCTCCGGGCAAACAGATCCAGGATCGCATTGATGTCACGGCAGATGCTGTGCAGTCGGTCAAAGACGAAGATTTTCCGAAGCTCGGAAAATGGCTCGAAACTCTGGAGCCGGGAAACCTGGTTCACATCTATTACTTCGACAAGAAAGTCGGCTTTGATGGCATCTATGGCACACCGTCACAATGTCTTGTAAATGTCAAGTTTCGCAAACTTGACAACTGGCACATTGCGCACGTGTATCGAGACCAGTCATCGCCGTGGCTGCTCGCATGTGAAGTGGTGCGAGAATGAGAAAGGGCCCGTATGGGCCTTTTCTTTTTCCACCCAGATCAGTACAAGACTATACTTAGGAACTCTGAAATCGGGGTGAATGAATGAGCGTCGATTATATAAAGATGCTGAAGCAGACGGACAAGCTCCAGATTCATGCAGATCTGGATACACTGGATCTGTACTGCGAATATTTGCTCAACTATGAAAATCGCAACATCAATTTCTCCAATCTGTCGAACCTGAAGGAATACTTCAGTCGTGTGAGCGAGGATAGTTTCAAACAGAACGAGGCCAAAATGGCCCGTTATTTTTTCATCCATTATTATCTCGAGGGTAGGCTCGACAAGGGGATTGTCTCTCCGAAGATATGCATGCAATATGTGCTTGATCATGTATCAAAGAAGTACGCGGCCATAATCAAGCGCGATGTGATGGAGGGGATCCAGCACAATCGCATGAGCAAGAAGGACATCGAGTTCATGAACGACATGATCTTCAGTCAGCTCAACACCTTCTTCCTCAACGATTATAAAGAACCCATCATGAAGATGTTGGCGGATCTCAACAACAATGAGCTTGGTCGAGATGCGGAGGACTGTGACAATGTGATCAGGCTATTCCAGTCCATGATGAACAAGCTCACGACGGCTCGGCGCAAATCACGCCAAGAGAATCGTTTTGATCTGGTGGATGAGGATCATTTCAACGCGGTGATGATGGAGGCGGCGGAACGCGCACTTTCGACGGCACACTATCTCATCACCGGTTGGCAGGGTCTGAACAAGATGCTCGGCGGTGGTTTCGAAGATGCTCGTGTCTACAACTTCATCGGTGCGACGGGTGGTTTCAAATCAGGTCTGCTGCTGAACATCATGAAGCAGATCAAGCTCTACAACAAGGGCAGAGCCCACAAGGATCCGACCAAGCGACCGACGATACTGTTTCTGTCCCAGGAAAACAACATCTGGGAAACCTTCCTGCGCATCTATGGCATCTTCGGCGGAACCGACATCAAGGCTCACAGCGTCAAAGACATCCTCAAGATCATGCGTGATGGCGGATTCCGTGTGGTCCAGGATGAACTCGATATCAACATCGAGTTCAGATACTATGGCAACATGGACATCGGTGTTCCGGACATCAAGGGCATCGTCGAAGAGCTGGATAACTCCGGCAAGGAGGTTATCTGCATCATCCAGGACTACATCGAACGTCTTCGTCCTCCCTATTCTGGCGTGGAGAAACGCAATGCACTCGCCGACGTGTCGAACCAGATGCACGATCTGGCCATCGAGCTTGACATTCCGATCATCACCGCATCACAGTTCAACCGCGAGGGCGTTGCAACCGTGGAAGAAGCGCGAGAAAAGGGTCACGTGGACATCGGTAAGAAGGTGGGTACCGGGAACATCTCGGAATCCTTTGGCATGCTCAAGAACTTCGATGCCAACATTGCCATCGTGGTTGAATATGATTCGAGCGAGCAACGGTACTATCTGTCCTTCAGACGCTTGAAGTTCCGCGGCGATACCACCGATGGCATGGATTACTTCCTGCAACCGTTCATGGGACAGAACACCATGATTCGACTCATGGATGATATATCCACCGGACCTGTCTATCGTCTCAGTCTCCTCGACGAGCTTGCAGCGCAGATCCAGGAGGACCGCGATGCAATCATCGACATCACTCGTCGAGAGGTAAGCTTCCTGGATCAGATCACCGACGATCCGCAGGATGTGGATGCCGCAGAGTTCATGAATCTGGTTCGCCAGGATGTGGAGCAATCCGCGGTTCCGCAGGACGACATGCTTCGTGATGCGGACGGTTTCTGGATTCTCATTCCGCGGATGCAACAGCTGGATCTCAGCGGTCTCAACGTGGTTGGGGCCATGTCGCACTGAGAGGAGTATTTGGTATGCCGTTGTTTAATAAGGTTATCAATGCCGATGGCACAATCTGCAACCCTCCAACCAACCCACTTATCAACAAGTATCCACCAATACCAGATGGAACCACCGTTTGTGATGGCTACTCATGCATGTGGTGTGGTCGTTGCCCCATGGGTGAATATTGGAAGGTTCCGGAAGAAGATCGCGATACATATGAAGGATATGTCAAAGAACTTGATTCATACATTAGAGAACATAACGGTTCGGCAGGTATACTTGGCCTGACACTTGTTATCGGTCAGAATGAATGAAATGAATGGAGGGAATTGTATGAGACAAAGATTAACCAAGAAGTTTGAGAACGCCGAGCATCGCGCCAACATCGCCAACATCAACAAGAACATCGAGCGGATGAAGGAGCTTCATCCGCGCTATTCCGCGGGTGAGGTCAGCGACGGTTTTCATACCTTCAACGAGCTCTACGATCATCGAGCACTGCTCTTCGCCGCGTTGGTCAACAGCACGCTCAACAGCGTCGCCTGGAAATCCAGGCAACATGCTGACCCTGCCTATCCCATGTACGAGGGCATGTTCATCGTAGGTATCGACACTCCGATCGGGCAGGCCACCTATCACTACGATATCGACCCGTACTGGGACATGTTCCATTGCAAGGAACTCGAGCGTGCGCCAAAGTATGACGGTCACAGTCCCACCGATGCGGTCGAGCGCATTTTCCAGATGGCAAGCGGTGAACTTGGCCCGCAGGTGGATGCCCAATGAATGATCTCTTTCAAAAGTATGTGTTCTGGGATTTCGACGGTGTTCTGTGCACCTACCAGGCTCTGCCGGATCGGTGTCACATTATGACCGATGAATACCTCAAATCCTTCATAACCAAACCAGACCAGCCATTTTCATGCAGTCGAGCGCCAAAGACGCTGGTAGAACTTCAGCAGAGTCTTGACGTGGACAGACAATACGTTCTCACCGAGGAAACCTCTTCGCTGGAACATGCCGCCAAACTTTCATTCCTCCGAAAGAACCACTATTGTTTTAACCCGGACAGAGTCATCGGTGTATCCTCAAAGGATCAGAAGGTTGTGGTCATGGAAGCGATCTATGAGCGTGAACTGGCGCACATGACGAAGTTCTGGAGCGATGAATTGCTCGGGGTCGATCCTTTCCTGTCCACGGAGATCATCAAGCAACGCACGGCTAAGCTTCGGAAAGATTTCGTGCTCATCGAAGATACCGTGAGTAACATCAACGCCGCCGAAGATGCTGGGTTTTCGGCGATCCACATCACATCACTCATGCCATAATTTATCAACAGGAGGAAATAGTCATGACAGATATCAACAAGCTCAATCTTCGCATCGACGAAAATGGTCTCCTCGCGGAGATCGAAGCCAACGACTACTACCAGGGAGGAGTCGACCCTGAGCGGGATGCGCACAACGAAGAGTTCATGGAGAAACAGGTCAAGGGTGAGATCCTCAGACGCTTTGCTCCGTGCCCCTGCCAGATGGGCAAGATCCAGGAACGTCTGATCCGTCGTGCCCAGCTCCTCGGCATCGCTCCGGGACAGCCCATCAGCATGGACATCGAGCAGGAGGATCTGGACAACTACAACTTCTCGGCCTGCGTTATCTCCAAGGATGGCCGCATGCAGCGCATGAGTTTCTACATGCGCGAGTGCAAAACGTGCCGTCGGGTCGAATACTTCGGCGACATCCATGCGCTCACGGATCTCTTCGCCGAAGCCATGGCCAAGCAGGTTACCGCCGAATTCATGGCCGAACCGGTGCCCGAGAATCTCGAATCGAAGGACGATGTGGTCATCGATGAGACCAATGACAAGGTTCCCGAGAACTTCCAGTCCGCCGAGGACATCCTTGGCCCTGGGATGTACATCGAGAATCTCGAAGGTGGATCCGCCGAGTCCAACGATTCTCCCATGGAACTCGTCACCGAGTCGGTATCCTCCGAAAACTGAGAAAACAGAAAAGAGGGAGGGCAACCATGCCCTCCCTCTTCGTTCACTGGTCAATCGCAGGAAGATATCTGTTCCAGTTTTCCTGCAGGCGCATGTTGCTCCGTGTCACGATCGTATCATACAGCTCCGCAAGCGAATCGGATGGTATGAGTTTTACCGTGGACTTCATGCGAAACTTGCTTGCGCATTCCTGATCATTGATCATGAGTATGAGCCAGTCGAGATCGGGTGTCCCATACACATCGGCGCTCAGCAGCTTTGGTTTTGTTAGGTATCTGCGACGCTGTTCCTTGGTCACCGAGTAGGTGCCAATGTAGGGGAGCATGTACCGTCTGTATATCTGGAATAGATCAGTATCTTTGATGAGCAGTGATTTGTCATCGGTGAGCGCATAGAAGGTGACATTGTTCATGTCATAGCGCGAATCCCTTGAATCGATGACATCCTGCAGAGTCACAAGCGTTGCCATGCGTGCACCTCCTTAGATGTAGAGTAGATAACCCTCCTCGATCTTCGCGGTGGGTGTGAAAAGTAGAAACGCGGTCCCCTTGTCCATGTAGATTGGACATGTTGTCCCGCGCAACAACGGAAGCTTCATGGAGTGAGAAAGCGTGGCTACTCTGGTGGTGATTGGAAAGTTGCTGTTGGCAAAATAGTTTGGTGCCATGGAAACGGTCTCTTTCTTATCATCCTTTGGGACGGTTGGTACATATTCCGGCGCATTGATCTCGACCTCATTGCTAAGGCGAGGATTCTTTTCGGTGTAGGCTCTGGCGGTGTAGACCTTCATCACCTGCTTGCTCTGTGCATTCAGGGCAGTGTTGGTATTGGCCACGAAAATCACCCCTGTCAATGATAAATCTTTGTTATAAGGATGTTTTCCCAATGAGTAAGAACATGACAATCAAAGCCCCGAAGAAACGTGAGAAGAAAAAGAGACCAGGAGACCTTCTCATCAAGATTCGGGATAAGATAGAATACGACGATCTCACCGCTCAGCAGAAAGAAGCGTGGAAACTTTTTTGTGATTGGTACTATTCTGAGAAGCATGCCGATTCTCAGATTCTTCGCATCGGTGGCCTGAGCGGCGTTGGGAAGTCGTTCTTGCTCAGATTTATCATCGAACAGATGGACTTTGACGAGGAGGAGTGCGCGGTGGTCGCATACACCGGTCAGGCGGTGAACGTGCTTCGCCAGGATGGGATTCTCGCGAAGACCATACACTCCACGTTCATGCACACCACCGACGAGATCATTCTCAACGAAGATGGTCGTCCTATCACACGATCTGGCATACCCCTCACGAAGCTCAATTTCACACCGGTGAGAAGTCTTCCGGATCGCATCAAGTTGATCATCTGCGATGAGGCTTCATTTCTTCCCGAGAGTCTCCAGGAACTCATGACCAAATACAACACTCCCATTCTGGAGACCGGAGATCCGCTCCAGCTCCCGCCCGTCACCGGAAAACAATGTTTCACGATGGACAATCTGGACTATTTCATCACCCAGATCATGCGTCAGAACCTTGATTCGGAGATCATCAAGCTGGCCACCGCTATTCGTAACTATGAACCGGTGAACCTCGCCGACTATGGCCGCGAGGTGACCTTCCTCTGGGCACAGAACGACAATCTCGAGACCTTCATGAGGTTCATGCCGTTCTTTCGCGGCGTCGATCTCATCGTATCCAGCACAAACAAACAGCGTCGCGAACTCACGGACTACTATCGGAAATACATCATCAGAACAAACTCACCCTATCCCCAGCGTGGTGAAAGGCTCATATGTCGACGCAATGACTGGAACATGAAGCTCAACCAGTTCCCACTCACAAACGGCACCATTGGCCGAGCACTGTACACAGTCTCCGGTGCGGATGTGAACACGAGCGCCGACACATTTATAATGGACTTTCAGCCCGAGTTCATAAAGAATGATTACTATGACGGTCTTCTCTGCGACGCAAAGTTCCTCCGTGCTCCATTCGGAGACAAGGATATGACGTACTATGAGAATATGAATCCGGGTAAGAAGTTTGAGTATGCACACGTGATCACCACACAACTCTGTCAGGGCGCCAGCGCCAACTCGGTTCTGTTCATGGATAACTTCGCACACGATGAAGAGTATCACATGCGCCTGCGATACACCGCGGTGACGCGTGCGCGCCAGAGACTCTACTACATGCTCCCGAAGTCGCGCTACGGTAAATACACAGATCTCACATCTGGAGGCAGATCCCAATGAAGTTCATACGCCTGGATACGGCCACGCTGATCACCGCTGGTCTGCTTGCGATCATGCTTCTCACGATAAACATCAGAGTTCGAAGAGGTAGACGTGTCGGCAGAATGTTCCTCGGACTCACGGTCTTTATCTGGGCATCAACGATTGTCCAGTGCATATTATTCTTTATCAGAGGAGGATAGAAACCAGTATGACTCATGATATGGTGCAACATGCGGCGGCCGACACTCGGCGAGAATTTTCATATCTCGCCATGGCCAAGGCCGTCTCGCGCAATTCTAATTGCCTGCGCAAACGCTTTGGCGCCGTGATCGTTCGCGATGACCAGGTCGTATCCATCGGTGCCAACACCACCCCCAAGAACTGCCAGACCTGTGCCGAGCGTGGCGGATGTCATCGCATCATCCACAATATTCCGCGTGGCACCGACTACACCACGGCGTGCCGTTCGGTTCATGCGGAGATGAACGCGCTCATCAATGCTGATCCGGAAAAGCTCCGCGATTCCATCCTATATCTATATGGCTGGGACTGTGAAAGCAATGATCTGGTGCAGCACATGGACTGCTGCGCACTCTGCAAGCGCATGATCATCAACGGAGGCATATCCCGTGTTGTGTTTGCGGACAACGATCGGGGTGTTCCGGACCCGGATGGTGAAGCATCCTATCGGGCAGAGCATGCGCGCGTCGACGATTGGTCCGGAGAAAACTGCGATCAATATATCATGGGTGCCTACTGAACCTCGAAACAATACTATAATGAAATTGTTATGATCGGCCACTTCCAGGCCGAATCACTGAGCTAAGGAGGAATTTCAACCCATGGCCGATAATAAGGTTTATTCTCTCTGGAGAGATATCTTTTCCAAGACCAACTGGCTTGGCTTCAATAATCTTCTCTTTGATTGCAACTACCTCATGAATGTCCAGAATTCTCGCGGATACATTGCGCATTCGCCCAGCCGCGAATGCTTCTTCATGATCAACCCCATCGATTCCGCCGACAGCGAGATCATCGAGGAAAAGTTTGCCTACATGGACTCCAAGTTCATCGGACCCAATACGGCGATCACCGTCGTGGACGCAAACCTGCTCTTCCACTTCGACATAGCCCAGTACGCAAACCTCAACTGGTACAAACCCGATGTGCAAACCAAGGTTCCATATCCGCGCATCCCGAGCCGAGAAACCATCGAAGGTCTGGAGAAGGACGAGACAACCGGTCTCTATCCCGGCACCGACGAGGCCATGCTCCTGCGCGGCAATCTTGTCACGGATGCCGGCGTCGAGATCAACAAGCTCGGTTTCGACAAGGTAAAGGATGGGGATGTTGGCATGATCAGCATGGAACTCCGTAAGAATCACGTCGAGCACAAGTTTGTTTCTGCCATCGGTATGTTCCCGCGCGAGGATGGGGAAGCACAGGTCGTCGATGCGAATACCGGCGCGAAGGTCTGGAGATACTCCGGCGTAAATGTGGATGGTTGGAAGAAATTCTACAAAATCCAGAAACGTTTCTGCGTCATGCTCGGCGAAGCATATGGCGTTGATGACGCCGAGTAATTCATGCGACCGAAAACGACGTATATACTATAAGATCGAACACAGGGGACCGAATGTGCAAATGCATTCGGTCCCCAATAACTATTTCCAGACATGAAAGGGGTTATTGTAACCATGAGAGATTTGTTTAAGCTTCCGGAGAAGGTCGATATATATGCCGAATTCGAAGCGAACGTTAAGAAGGCAGCCATGGCACTCTACGGGCTCACGCTCGGGACGATTGCGACCGAGACAAACCTTGTCAAGGTGGATCCGGGCGAGGAGCTCGAAGATCTTGCGATGTCCATCGGCTGCGCAAAACTCGCACAGATCGTCGCCGCCGGCGATGCGAGCGAACTGCATTTCGGTTCCGTGAAGATCGACACGAATCTGGCGGTGCTCATCATGTGCTGCTATCGCAGGCTTGTGACGGACGATGACTTCAACGGATTTCACATCCCCGACAATCATGTGCCCGAGGGATTCCGCGAAGGATTACCGCAGCAAGTAGAAAATGAAGCGTACAACATACCATTAAATGCCGCAGCATCCGTATAGTCGATGGCGCACGAATCTTCGTGGGCTATATACTATAACGATGATTTCGAGGTGTGGTTGGACAGCTCATCCGCCACACCTCCCAATCTATTCGAACTCTGGCGCCAAGGTTCGAAGATCATATCTTCAATACATCACAAGGAGGATTACCAGACATGAGCAAGAAAAAGAACAAGAAGATCAAGAGCTACTACGACTACCAGTTTGGCAAGAAGGAGAAGAAGGCCAAGAAGGAGCGCAAGTCCGCCTATGACGAGCCGACCATGAAGACGGTCAAGCCGTCGATCAAAAAGAAGGACGCGAAGGCTCAGCTGAAGGACCTGCAGAAGCCCATCAAGGTCTCCAAGGCCTTCAAGGAGCGCCGCAACACGTGCAACCATGCCGGCAAGCTCATCAGCGTTCAGGACTTCAAGAATCTCACGCCGACCTGGGCGGCCTACACCCCGATGCTTGATCAGATGGTCGAGACATTCGGCGAGGAGAACGTCATGGTCTGCAGCTACTGCTTCGATGTGGTCGTCCGTCCGTCCTGCACCACCTTTGCGGAGGTCAAGAAGGCCATCGCGGTCCTCTATGCGGCATCGAACACCGCCGTCTCCAGCAAGCGTCTCAAGGACAAGGAGATCGAACGCTTCAACAAGATCAAGGACAACCTCGGCGACTGGAACTTCGTCGTCGACGCCATCGGCAAGCTCGAGAAGAAAGGCGCCATCTCCGAGTCCACCGATGCCGACGAGGTTTCCTCCATGACCGAGGAGCAGCTCGCGAATCTCAGCAAGGGTGTCAACATGGGCACCACCTACTGAGTCGGCGAAACGAACATACTGTTTACGGGGGCGTGGGTCTATATGATCCACGCCCCATATTTCTTTTTCCGAATGGAGGTGACCCAGCGTGAGCCGTTGGATCGATCGTGCCCTTCAAATATGTCGCACAAACTATCGTGTTCCGACCGGGTACCACGGTCGGATCAATTTTCTATACATCGGAATGATGATCACCAACACCGAACAGATTCTGAGTCTGATGAAGTATCTCGCAACCTATGCGGATGCCTTCGTGCCTCGGTTCATATATAGATACAGACAAAATGATAGGTATTATGTCCAAACACAAATGCCGACCAAGCTCCTCACCGAATGTTTTCCGGATGAATTTGCGCTGGATGGTATGGTGATGATAGACGCGGTTGACTACCCAATTCTCTGCGAGCATGAGATTCCCGTCCATGCTCTGCTGGAACTCGATTCGAAGACCGTTGTGAAGGGCATGCGGCTGGTGCCACTGACGAAGCCCCCATTTCGATCTCAGTTCATGTCATACTCATCGGCACCGACCGAGCTGCGCGGGCAGTTTCGCCTCGCCTACGATGAGGCGAGGGCCGCGCTGTTTGTGCGCATGGCCAATTCCGGAGGCATATCCGGGTAGATGCCTTTAGACAGTAAAAATAACACGTACATGAATATAGAGTAGTCGTGGAGGCCCAAATAGAGCCCCGTGAAATGATGTTTGGGGTATATACTATACTCCTGAAGAACACAACAACCACGACTAGACAATACTAAGATAAAAAGTAGGAGGAAACAATGGCGCGCATATATACTGCCGATCAAATAGAGGTAATAGAGTCGGATCGCCTTCGCGTACGCTCCTCTCCGAGCATGTACGTCCCCGACATCTATCTGGCCGGCTACTATCATTTGCTATGGGAGCTCATCTCAAACTCCATCGATGAGCTCATGGCACCGGACAGCACATCGCGCTCGGTGACCGTCTATTTTGACAAGAAGACCCACACCTTCGGCGTGGACGACGACGGTGCGGGAATACCGCTCGAGAAGCTCAGGGACGTGCTCACCAAGCTGGCCGCATCCGGCAAGTTTCACAACGGAGACGGTGGTGCATATCTCACATCCGGCGGACGCTGGGGACATGGTCTCAAGGCCTGTGTCTTTCTGGCAAAGAACGCCACCTTTAGCAGTTTCAGGGATGGAAAGTACATCACCTACACCATCAAGGATGGCGAGATCGTGGACGAGAAACATGGCAAGAGTGACCAGCATGGTACATCCTGCCGCTTTGACATAGATCCGGCCATCATCAACCACAGCGATGCGGATGTGAAGGAGATCGAGGAACGTCTCCAGCTCACATCCTACATATATCCCGATCTCAAGATCAAGCTCATCGTGCTCGAGAACGGCAAAGAGGTCGAAAAGATCAAGTATGGCGGCAAGGATATTGTTGACAAGGTCAAGAAATGGAAACCGGACACTCCAATCCTTAGAATCACCAAGGACCAAAAGGTTACCTACCTCAAGACCATCACCGACGACGATCTCACCACCGAGACGGTATATATCGACCTGGCTTTCGCCTACTCCGAGGCATCGCTGGACAAGGAAGCCAATAGCACCATACTCACTATCTGCAATGGTATCAATACCTATCTGATGGGAACACACTGGGATGGTCTGAAGCTCGGTATTCAGAAATTTTTCAAGGAAAACGTGATTCCCAAGTTCAAGGGAAAGGACAAGGACCTCAACATCCTTCCGAGCGATATGACCACCGGTATTGCTGCATTCATCACTGTTCGTGTGGTAGATCCGATCTTCACCGGACAGGAAAAGGCCATGCTCATGAACCAGGAAGTTAAAACCGCGGTCAGGGATGCCGTCTATGAGTATCTCTGCAATGCTAAATCCTCGGAGATAAACTCCATGGTAGATTTTGTGAAGCGTGTCACCCGTGGGCGCATCTCTTCCAAGAAAACTCGCAAGAAGGATGTATCCAACGCCTTTTCAAAGGACGCGCTCGACAAATTCTACGACATCACCTACAATCTTAAGACCGAGGCTCCCGAGCTTCTGCTGGTGGAGGGTGATTCGGCACTGGACAATGCGGCGCTGGCTCGTGATCAGTATAATCAGGCACTGTATCCAATCAAGAGACCAAAGAACGTTTTCGATATGGATGCTGCGGTGGTCAACCGAATGAAGACCACCTTTAATGATGTGCTGGATATCTGCGGCATTTCCGCCGGCAAAGATTGTGATCCTGGCAAGTCACTCATGACCAGAATTCTCGTGCTCACTGATGGTGATGTGGACGGCGATGATATCTGCATCGGCGTGGTCTGTCTGCTCTGGAAACATTGCAGACCCATGATCGATGCTGGAATGGTTGGACGCATTTTGCCACCGGCCTATGCAATTCCAATCGGAAAAGATCGCTACGAGTTCGTACGTTCCCAGCGCGAGTTCTTTGGTCAGATTGTGAAAAAGTTTATCAAGAAGCACACAGTCTTCTATCTTGGCAAAGAGCTTAAGGGTAAGGATCTTCGTCAGTTTATTGAGATCAACTTCGAATATGACACAACCCTCGAAGCATTAGCCAACCGCTACTGCTGTGACCCCAAGGTGATGGAATACATCGCCTGGAACTATCATGGTGATTGGAAGGATCAGAAGAAATCCAACTGGCAGAAAATCATGCGGCGCTACTCTGGTATTCGCGTGCTCGAGGAGAATGGAACGCTTGTGCTCGATGGCGATATCCCCGGCGCAGACTATATGAATCTGGCCCTGGACAAGCACTTCCATAAGCATGTGAATCGTTTCAAGGAACACCAGAAACAGAACGGTTCGCTCGGCGGTTACACCATCGACGGCGAGAAGGAGAAGACGCTCTACGATGTGATGCACACCGTACGTGACGAAATCCCCAAGTCTGTGCGGAGATTCAAGGGACTCGGTGAGCTCGATCCGGATGAAATCAGAGATCTCTGCCTCGATCGCGAGAAACGTACCGTGGTCGTTTTCAAGTCCGATGACTTCGAAAAGGATGAGGATAAGATCAATGTCATGCTCTCATCTAAGAAGGAGTGGGCAGATGCTCGCAAGGACCTAGTATTCAAAAGCGAACTAAGCCTGATTGATCTAGACACATAGGGAATCAAAAGGAGGTATATCATCATGGTACCAGTTGAAATTGCAGCGTCTTCCAAGGTGCCTGGCAAGGGACTCATGTCCGTCACACTTCGGCTCAGGGATCCCGAAGACATCAAGATATACAAAGCTTTCCTCAAGGATGAGCCTGGCCTTGCCAGGTGCCCGTTCTGTGACAATGCTAACAATGTCGCTGAGGATGATCTTCGGATGGAGATCAGCAACCCGCTGGCAAACTCCTTCCTCAAGATGGCGAGAGCCATCGTTGTCTGTGATCACTGCGGCAAGGAGATTCCGATGGTCTCGATGATGGACTACAGCGCCTTTAGGAGCGTCGATACCTTCATCAAGCAGCTCAAGGCGCGCAATAATCAGATTAAGAAGGAAAAGCAGGGAGGCTGACATGCCAAAGAAGGAAACGGTCAAGAAACCTGATTCCGAACCCAAGAAAACCAAAAAGGGTCGGGACGAAGAAGGTTTTATTGTGCTTAGACCAATCCCCGGAGGCCAGTTTGACCTCTACATGAAGAAATCCAAGCACAGGAAAACCAAAAAAGAAACCAAGATTCCAAAGAATTCCAACAAATTGCTCGAACAGATCGACAAGAAGGAGCTCTTTGATGAGGCCTATGGCATGGACACGGAGAATATGACCGAGGTTCAGCTTGGTAAATATGTGCTCGAGAAAGGTCTCAACTATGCGCTGAACGTGAACATCGGTCGTCAGATTCCGCGCATCGAGGATGGGCTCAAACCCGTCGAGCGCCGAATCCTCTACACCATGTATCTCAACAAAAACTACAATGGTAACGCCGACAAGGTGGCCACCGTGGCGGGCAGTGTCATCGCACACTTCCATCCTCATGGCGATCTGTCGCTCTATGATACCATCTACCGACTGGGTCGTCGCTACGCAATGCAGATTCCATACATACGTGCCCATGGTAACTATGGTTCCATGACCGATGCTAAGCCGGCGGCACCGAGGTATGCATCCGCATCACTCATGCCATATTCCATGGACTGTTTCTTCAGTGAGATGGGAGCCCGCTATCCGATATTTGAGGTTACGGATAACTACCACTACTCGGAGAAGGAACCGATCTATCTCACCAGTAGATATCCGAATATTCTCATGCAGTGGAACCAGGGAATTGGCAAGGGTGCAGCGGCCTGGCTCGGAGCGTTCAATTCAAAGGATGTCTTCGACGCCACGCTCAAGCTCATGGATGATCCAAACGCGAAGATCAATATCTATCCAGATGTACAGATGCCGGTGGACATCATCAACAAGAAGGAGCTCAAGGGCTGCTTTGATATGAAGAAGTTCTCGGTGAAGATGCGCGCCCAGTATAAAATCGTGGCCGACAAGAAGCGCGATGCCAATGGCAAGGTGATCGACAAGTTCTGCATTGTCTTCACTTCTCTACCAATCAATGTCATCGGTAAGACGGTCAAGAAAGAGATCCAACAGATCAAAGAAGACGATGCCAAGCTTCCTAGTGGCGAGAAGAAACTGCCAGAGGTAATCAACATCGAGATGGATCCGAATGCCAATACCCTTGGTGGCATCGAGTTCACGATCGAGTACGAGAAGGGCTACGATCCCATTGCTCTGGCCGAAAAGCTCTTCCGCATGACAAGCCTGGCAGTCACTGCCGGTGTACAGTACACGCTTGTGGTGGACAATAAGCTTGAGACCTTCACACCGAGACAGGTGCTCAACTACTGGATTGACCAGCGCTATGACCAGAAACGTCGCTTCTACCACCAGATGGCGCTCAAATGCGCGAAGGATCGGGCGATCCTCGAAGCCAAGTGCACACTCCTCGAGGCCAATGCCATTGACAAGGCCATCAAGATCATTCGTGCTTCCGCAAATGATGATGACGCGATCGGGGAGCTTATGAAGGTCTTCGGGTTCACCCAATTCCAAGCATACTGGGTCCTTCGCATTGAGCTCAGAACGCTCAACCATGCGAACATTAGAGATCTTCGTGAACAACGCGACCGCACCATTGCTGACTACAAACGCTACCGCAAACTCCTCTCTGATGAAACCGCCATCAAGGATGCAGTGCGTGACGATCTCATTGAGGGTCGAAAGAAGTATGCGAAGGATCGCATTGCACCGATCTTCGATCTCGGAGACCTCAGTTCCCAGGCTGACCCCGACGAGGAAAAGACCATCTACTGGAATAGTACCACCTTCTATTCGGTGCAGTCTGATACGGATCGCAAGGCCATCCGAGGCCAGCTCGACAAGTCCATGCATGGTCTCCACATCAAGAATTCTGATCGTATTCTGGTGATCAGCACACGAGGGGAGCCCAAGGTTCTGGATGGATTTGCCTTCGGAAGCACAACCGCCGGCATCAACTTCTCGCAGGTTGCGCATCTGGAGGTCGCCGCGTTGATCAAACTCGACAAAAACATCGATGCGCTTGCGATGGTTACCGGTGCTGGGTTTGGCAAGATTGTTCCCATGGCGGACATCATTTCGAACATCAAGAGTCGCATGATCAACCTGAACGATGGAGACAAGCTCGTCGCGGCGATCCCGCTGACCAAGAAAGCCAATGGAATGATTTGCATGATTCATGGCGAAGAACTGCACTGCGCCAGAGTGAGCGACTTCCCGGTGCTCAAACGTTCCGCCGCCGGCAATCGCATCGCAAAGGTTGACAATGGGTACTTCACGGGTGCATGCCATGTTCCCGAGGCGGACAACCTGGTCTACTACGGAGAGTTTGGCTATGCCAAGGTGATACCGACAACCATCATGAAATTCCCGAAATCCAAGAAGTGCTGTGTACTCAAGCTTGGAAAGGATGTGTTCGGTGCTCTTCCGCTTTCGAACAATGGTGGCATGCTCAACTATGACGATGAGCTCGGAACCGAGGAGGTAAAACTTGCGGTGGATAAGATGGTGCATCTCATCTCCGGCAAGAACGAGACCAAGTTCCGCATCGGAACCTCCATAAGCTCAGCAGTCAAGCTCTTCAAGATTGGGCGCAATGAATTCTACCAGCTCTCGATCAAGTGATCCGAAAGAAACGATTCCGTCGCAGGGATCGTTTCTTTTTCCTATGATGGATGAAGGGAGGTGATCGTCATAGAAAATGAAAAGAGGCACGTGAGCAATCGTTCACTGCTCGGAGGCAGCATCTATGCCGGCGCAGCCATCGGTCTCGGTGCCATCGCCAACATTCTCGTGGGTGGACTTTTCGGAGCATTCATATTCACCATAGGTATCATCATCGTGTGCTATTTCAACCTCGATCTATACACCGGAAGGATATGCTACCCGAGGCGCTACTCCATCTCCAACTACATCATGATATACTGCTGCAACTTCGTTGGCGCGGCGGCCACGGCCGGTCTGATTCGTTGCACGAAGCATGGACGTCAGATCATGCTGGCCGCCACCGAGATCATGCTCCACAAGACCGAAGATCTATGGATCAGCCTCTGCATCCTTGGGTTTTTCTGCAACTGCTGCATATTTATCGCCGTCGAAGTGTTCAGAACCCATGTTGGCGTCGAGCGTGTTGTGATCATCATCCTTGCGATCATGGTCTTTGTGCTCTGTGGCTTCGAACATTCCATCGCAAACTTTGCATATCTGATCATGTCGAACGAAGAGGCGCTAGATTTCTGGAAGGTGATAAAGGTGATCATCTGTGTCACCGTCGGCAATACCATCGGAGGTCTAACCATGTCGCTGGGCATAAGCGGATATCACCATCACACCTATCGCTGATCCGACCATATTCGAAGCTTGAACTATATACTATAGCTTCGAAAGGAGGGTCAATGTGATGATAGATAGCTACCGATTGGATGAGGTTAGATATAGTCGCGAAGACAGGAAACACCTTGCCACCTTTGTGACACTCGATGGTTGCGAACTTGGTCTCGATATCCAGTGGGAACTTCGAGGTCTGCGCTTCACCATATTTCGGAAACATAAGCGCGACAAGCTTGCGACAACCAGGTGGATCAGCTTTGCGTCTAGTCAGGAAACGATGTACAACACACTCTACGAATTGGTACTAGACTATTATCGGGAGCACGGGAAGACACTCGAAGACAATGGGTTGCCAACCTTCACACGCATAGAGCTTCGGGTCCCGATCTCCCATCTTCATTTTCATATCAACGCGGGAACATTGAGCGATCTCCTGCAGAAGGAGATAATCTACAACTAGGTTCAAGGAGGCCTGGATTAAATGTCTTTCAAAGTTAGAGTCCCTGGCCCGACCAACTACAAGGCGCAGCGTGACTTTTGCAAGGCCAATGGGATCAAGTACAATCCCTCGAAATACGCAACTGCGCTCAAGGGTTTTGATATTCCCAATGGAGGGCTCCTCGATGCGGCACGCATACCGGTGCTGAGAGCATTTATGAAGGGCTGAGCTGATACTTTCTCGCTCGAGAGGAGGTTGATTCGTGGGTGACATGGACCACTCCACCATTGGAGTAGGGTTCTTTGGCTGAACACGAAGGCATCATTTGATTTGGAGGAAAGAAACGAGGACCACCCACCTTCTCGTTTCTTTTTGCCCGACGGTGCACCAGTCTGGTAGATGCCCCGAAGATTGCCGTCTCGAACATCCCTATAATGATAAATGAAACAACAAAGGGGTGATTCTAGTGATTAGGGATCATCTGGTTCCCCGCATCGAGGCGAACCTGACAATGGCCCGTGCGACGGTGATCAACAAAGGCATCGTGCGCTATGTGGACAAGAACTCCGACATCCTCATGAAGATGAACTGGTCGGAGCGCTATTCCTTCGCAGACCAGGATCGTGCGCTCATCTATGATAACATCGGAATCGATGAACGTACTTTCCAGGAGGAGATTCGCGAATCGAAGCAGATCTACTCGGGCAACAAGATCCAATCAAATCCTTTCTACTGTTCGGTGATGCTCACCGCCCACGTGCTTCTCGAGCAGAAGAACGAGAAGCTTGCTCAGCTCATCATGACATACATGTGCATGCAGATGTACACGTCTGCGCACAAAGGTTTCTTCAAATACGGCGTCAATGATAAGATCATGAACTACACCATCGCTCACCTGGACAATTCGTTCCGGGTGCGTTCGGTTCCGTCGCTCTTTGCCTGGATCGATGACAATGCCGAACAGACATTCAATGCATACAAGGATCGCATTGAACGCTGCGATGATGCGGACATATCCTGGGTCGTCAATGCCATGTGGGATCGCATCAAGGGCAAACTTCGCAAGATAGCAAACCTCTATTACAAGAACCATGAGGCTGGCAACTATCTCAACGAGGATGATGACCAGACCCAGGATTCCGAAAACTACCACGAGGCGGACAACAATTCCTACATGGTCGAGCGACTCGCCAATAAGGTCTATATCAAGCTGCTTAACCATCAGTTCGACGAACGATTTTTCAAGTATGCGATCACGAGATCCGATACCTCGCTACAGAAGCTCAAGAATCTCACCTATGATATCATCGATAGCGACAACGGTAATCTTCTGAAGTCGTATCTGATCTCGAACATCGAATACTTCCTCATCATGTCTGGGCGAGGGTTCGAATATATACCACGCGGAGAATACATCGCATACATGAAGGCGGCCTACGCCTCGAATACCGAACTCAAGCAGATGGTGAGCATCAAGGACCAGCTCGAAAAGTGGCTCACCGAGCACATGACCGTGGTAGGACGCCAGAACTATGGTAAAACCGCACGGCTCGGCTACAAGAAGGCGCTCTACATGTTCTTCAACTTCATAATCAATCGTGAAGCAAAGCTCAGCTGAGGAGGTAATCACGCAATGCCATCGTACACAGTTCTTGAACAATGCATCCTCGATGAGCTCGAACGTGCGTTGAGCGAATACTATTCCATCGAACGCAATGATCATCGTGGCACAGACGACGAGCGGGCCAGCTTCGAGAAGGCCATCGCGGACGCCAAGGCCGTGGTGCATCGACGCGCCATTGCCAGAGAGGAGGCGAAATGTCAATGCATATCTACGAAAAACTCACCCCAGCCATCAGCGTTGTCCCAATCCCCAATTTCGTGATACAGGAAGCTTCGATTCTTTTTGAGATGGAAGTTCAGGCAACTACCGAGATCATCGACCTCCCGCAGGCCATCGCCGGTAGAATGGAGGGAAGTGTTGTATGAGTGTCAGGGACGAACTCAACGAGGAACTCTTTGATTTCCTCGACGATATGGATCCATCGGGAAAGAACACCGAAAGGCTTCGCAGCTTTCTCATCGGCATGACCGATCAAGAATACTACGAATACATGGACGACTTTCTTAACGACGATCGAAAGTATATCCAGGTTGCCTATGAGCCGTACAACAACCCGGTCAGCATCGAATTCATCGAGAAGATTGCCAAGAAGCACCACATCATCTTTTATCATAAGGTTGCAAAGCCCTATGTGAATGGGAATCCGCAGAATCCAACGGTGACACCGCACGAGATCATGGTGATGTATCTGCCTATCAAACGCCTCAAGCAGATGGTTGCGACCAAGAGTCACACCTCGGTCACCAACACCAAGCGCGATGCGCGCACCGGACAGGTAACGGGATCCGACAAGACCGCCAGGGTAACCGATGTCGAGGGATACTCGCTCATCGTGCAGGAGCTCTACGCGAGTGCTCGTGAATCCTTTGGTCCCATGGCAGACAACGAAGCGGCATTCTTTGAAATGCAGCGTCAGATCCAGAAGAACGGTGAGGTATCTCTCGCCGATCTTCCGAATGATCCGCTTTCGCAGAAAACCACCAACACGGTCTTCTACCTCATGCTCGGATCCTGCATCTCCACAAATCTCATCGAAGATACCGGATATTTGCTACCCATCACGCTCAGATCACAGGAGCAGCATAGCAGCACCGTCGATCGCGAATGAAGGAGGATTCAGCCGTATGAGGAAGGACCGTTTCATCGCGATGGCCGAGCCCGGGGATTTCAGGTTCATCTTCGATGATCCCGGCAAAAACTATGTGGACTATGTCGGTGGCACATTGACGATCCATCTGGCCGGAGATGTGAATGTGAACTGCGCGAACATCAATATCGAGTGCGGGAATCTGACTGTCAAGTGCGCCGGTGCCAACATCACCGCCGGAGGAGCCATCACAATCACCGCGGGTGGCACCCTTAGCCTCAATGGCTCCAGGGTTGACATCAATGGTTGATCGACGATAGAGGAGGTGACTTCGAATGCCACAGGCTGCGCGTCTCGGAGATTCCATCGTTGGCATAACCGCCGGCGAACATTCCAATCATGAGGAGCCACATCCACCGCTCCAGATCACCGGAAGAATTGTCAACAACGTATCGTCGAATGTGTTTATCAATGGACTGCCGGCCGCTCACGTTGGAAGCATAACCATGGAAAACGACGCCTGCTGTGGAACATCCTATGGATCCATAGCAACGGGAAGCAACAGCGTGTACATCAACGGAATCCCAGCTTCTAGATTGGGTGATGCGCTGAGTGTGCACAATCCCGGAAGCGGCATTGTGGATTCGGGCAGTCCCAACGTGTTCATCGGATAGGGCACATGATGTAGAAAGGAGAGATTCCATGGATCGCGAACAGATGCAGCAGAATATGCTGAAGAATCTTCAGGCCCAGGGCAACGTCTATCTCAGCGAGGTTGCAACTCCGGGTGCCGTTCCAACGGCGGTTAACCCCGACGAGGTGCAGCGTGATGAAGACGAATGGGCACAGCGTTGACCATCATCATAGGCCAGTTCGGGGGCTCATGTCTCCGAACTGGCCCATTCGTACAGAAACGGACAGGGCCTCCGATGGATTATATACTATAGATATGCAAAGGAGGTATTTACCAAATGTACACCAAAGAAATGACAGTTTCGTTATCGTCAAAACGACACGATGCGCGTGGACATCATGCACCAAAGAGACTCATGAGTAGCAGCGAGCGCATCGACAGATTCTTTACCCTGAGCAAGCGCGAAGAGCGACTTCTCTATGCCGGACTAATCATTGGAGTGATGCTGGCGGCTGCGATCGGTCTTGCCTTCATTAACTGGATGTCGATCGAGTATGGCGAAGAGGTGAATGGGTTGAGCATGCGCAATCGTTTTCTCAACAGCCGCCTCGAGACCGTGACCGGAGAATACACCGCCCAGATTGAACAACAGCGGGAAGAGTATGATCTTCGCATCGATGAGCTCGAGCGCGAGCTCGAATCCTATGAGGAGGAAATGGCTTCGGTGAACATGCAGCTCGAGGAGGAAAGTTCACTTACATTTTCACTCATCAGGAAATATAAATATATAATCGATGGGGTTGATACCAGCAACGGTTTCACCTGGGATATGCTCGTGTATTTGGATGCTCAATGCAAGGAATATAATCTAAACCCGCACATGGTCACGGCCATCATCACCAAGGAGTCGCATTTTGATGTGGATGCCCAGAACCAAACCAGCAGTGCCCGTGGCCTTGGACAAACTTTGGCAAGCACAGCGAAAACCGTCTACGAAAACATGCTCGGGAACGGAAATGGATCCTATAGCCATGCGATGGCAGACAATGGATACACTAACATCTCCATCGTTTGTCGGTATCTCAAATATCTCAAGGATAACTATGACAGTGTGAATGCGATGATCAACGCGTATTCCGGAGATCAGAGTGGATCGTACTATTCCGGATGGGTCTCTATCATGCGCAGCTATGGTCAAGATCCATCGATCAATCATTATGTGTGATGGAGGAGCACTATGAATTGTCCAGACCTGATTGATGTGAATGCGGTGAGAGTTCTCATGGATCGAATGCATGTGGATCCAACCAGCATTCACCGTTCTCGGGACATGCTCGAAAAATTTAGCCACGCCATGAACCTGTTGCACAAGCAGCCGGGCGATTCGCTCTCTGATCTGGATGTGCATGTGATCAGGAATCTCATGGAAACGCTTGTCGTGACCGGGAGGTGATGTCGATGATGCGCATAACCCTCTGCTATGTGCTCTTTGTGCTTGTGGCATTGGGCAGTCTGCTAATCATCCTCGGCAGAATCATACACCTGAACAGAGCTGACACGGTGGATGAGAATGTAGACCCGTCGGAGCATTGCGAGGATGACTCGATTCTGCAGGTTATCATGACCATCGCGTATCTCAACATGAGAATTCTTGGCCAACGATTGGAGATATTATAACTCAATGCCACGCACATGTGGCTTCGTGCGCGCCTATTCATAGTAAAGCATTTACAATAACAATCAAAAGAAAAGAATCACCAGCCGTCTACGGTGATTCTTTTTATTGAATATGGATCACAAACATTTTATACAAGGAGTGAACATCTAAAATGGCAACCGTGAAGAAAACCAAGACCAAGCTTCCCATCCGTGGCATGCGGCGCATAAACACAACCAGCGACAAGGTGTCTGCGCCGGTGAGAAAATTCGTGGCAGACGTCGAAGATGCCTACCGCGATCAGCTCAAGAACTGCAACATCCCCGTATTCCGGCTCATCTACGACAATCCCGAGATGGCCACCATCAACTCTTTCTTTCTCAACCATCTCGAGTATGAGGCCATCCTCGGCATCCATGTTGATATCCTCGATCGCATGATGATGACCGCCATCGCGGATCGGATCAGCCATGATATCATCGCGAGCATCGAAGGGTCCGAGATGGTCTATCCCGGCATCTGGGATATCCACACGGTCTACTCGATCGTTGGTGCCGCCACCACGTTCATGAAGCACGACACACTTCCCGAGCGTTATTTTACGCCGCTGCAGTTTGACACGATCTCCCAGGAGGATCTCGACGAACAGCCCGTGGCGTCGTACATGCCGTTCTCGCAGTACAATCCGAACCGCTTCGTCGAGATTGCCATGGGCATCCGCCAGCTGGCAATCAATACCATCGCTAGCATCATGCAGACGAAGATGCCGAGAGCCTTCCTATCCTCCAAGGATCTCCCTCTCTGGCAGCGTTTCTTCGATCGGTACAACGCGAATCTCGCTCCGGCCATCGAGGACCTGACCGATGGCAACATCGAGGCCTTTCTCGATCGCGATGGAACCGAGAACAGCATCGAAGCCTTCGTGACCAGCTTCGAGCATCCATTCCTCACGCTCATGATCGACCTCATGCTCGACTCCGGCATCTCCCCGTATCTCATCAACATGATGCTCCGTGATTCCACCGTCAACGTCGTCTACGACGACAACGTTGACGAGGAAGGCAACTTCAAGAAGCTCGGCGATATCGGCATCACCTACATGATTTCTCTCACCGCCGATAATAAGCGCACCAACTGCAGCTTTGCCATCAATGTTCGTGATGCCATCGAGGTCGGAGCCAGCGGCGCGGACATCGACAAGTCTCGTCGCGAGGCGTTTGGCAAATCGCTGCGCAGTTTCCTCCTTTCGATCTGTGCCCACACCATCAACGTCTTCGCATACAACGTGGAGAAGAATCCCGAAACGATTTTCCCGGACAATGCTCGCAACGAAGAGACCGTCAAGATCGAGAGTGCTCCGAAGGCTGTCACCAGCGATGGTGGCACAAAGGTGCACAAGCTCAGGCGCTCCGAGTGATACAAAACGGGCTATATATTATAGCCCAGAAGACAGAAGGGTACCCTGTCTAATACCAGTTTAACGAAAGGAGAATTCTCACACCATGAGCAAGAACAAGAATGGCGAGTTCAACAACCTCGCCGCCAAAAAGTTCAAGGACGTCGAGAAGATTGACCTGATGTCTCAGCAGGAAATCTTCAAGATCCTGGACGGAGACGTTTCCGTGATCCTTGAACAGATCACCGCTTCCAGGAACCATACCGGCCGATATCCTCAGTATGCGGCCAATGCCTTCGCGAATCTGTCCACCTGTGTGTGGCTCAAGCAGTACGTGAAGGAACATTGCAAGATCACCAAGAAGGGCAAACTCAAGACCGATCTGAGCAAGGACGAGCTCGAATCTCTGCGCGCATGGGTCTGTGACGGCTATAAGCGCTCCGCCACGAACCAGTTCTCTCGCCAGACGCTCGAGTTCGAGGACCGCATGCGCTACATCCAGAACGTCTTCGCGATCATCTATCCGAAGGTGTTCCGTCTCACCAAGAAGCTGAAGCTCGACGACAGCGAACGCAAGGATCTCACCATCCAGGTGTATGGCGATCCGACCTCGAACTTCCGCTTCGTGCATAAGCTCATCAACGCATCGAGCGTCAGCAACAAGAAGAAGATCAAGATCCTTCGCGCCATGTACGGCAAGCGTTTCGAGGCTGCGGTCGGAGCCGCGATGACCATCGACTCCAACAACAGCGATTGCCTGTCCATGCTCTACGACTTCATGATGGGTCTGAAGACCAAGGATCGTGCGCCGATCGTATATGAGTATGCCAAGGCGTTCAAGCGCAACAAAACCTACAACTTCCGACTCAAGTCCGACGGCGAATTCTATCGCAAGAACAAGCGTCTCATCAAGGAGCTCCGGAAGGGCGACATTGGCATGAAGAAGGCATTCAAGCCGCTCCGCAAGAAGAAGAACAAGGATTTCGAGGTAGGAGCAAAGAAGAAGTCCAAGAAGGAGAAGACCGAGGTCAAGCTCCCCACGGACTTCAAGATCTGAACAACAGTGAATCACCCCCGATTTTGGTCGGGGGTGATTTTCTTTGTTTTCACGAAGGAGTATAATGTGTCATGAAACAGGACATGCGAGAAATCTATAAAATTGTGGGATTGTGGTTTGTTATCGTCATAGTTCCGGTCATTGCTGCAATATACATTGACAACATCCTGATTGATGATAACCGCGATAGGATGACGGAGAATACGATCACACCGGAGGAAAATGTGATCACATCGGAGCTGACGATGCCGGTCTCGAACGATGATGAAACGGACAAGATAAACGCTTATCCATTGGACAACGACATTGTCGATGTGATTGTTGAAAAACTTGGCGAAGAGCATCGATATTTTGTGCAGAGCGTTATCGCCGACGGCACCGAACGGATGCGCATACATATCACATATACTACGCTGTTTCCAAGACTCTTCACTGTTGAAGGAATGGGAGAAACACTCTCCGGTGAGAGATATCAGTTCCAATTCACCATGGCGAAGGATACATATGAGCAATGGTACATCGTTGATATGTTTCGATGGGAACCGGTGAGCCAATGATATTGATACCAAAACAGGGCGGAAACTACGATCGTTACATGATGAGACACCAAAAGGTGACAGAATATCATTATCCGGAAGAAAGATATGTCGGTGTCATCCTCGATAGACCGAATCGTTTCATCATGGATGTGGAGGTCAACGGTGAAACCGTCAGAGCCCATTGCCCAACCCAAGGTTCGATCGGATCGATCAAGCTTCCGGGCCGACCGGTCCTATTGTCATATCATCCTGATCCAAAGCGCAAGCTCAAGTGGACCGCCGAAGCATTATCCTACGATAGACCCGAGAATAGACATAAAGAATGGATCGGGTTTTACCAAGCCGCGTCCAATCGATATGTGGAACACTATCTTCGCCAGGGAGCATTCTCTGGCATGATCATGACCGAAGGTTATCAGGTCGAGCGTGAAAGAAAGCTTGGGAATTCCCGCATTGATCTCAAAGTGGGTGATACCTACATCGAGGTGAAGACCTGGATCCAGGTGATCGAGAAGAAGGTTCCGAGCTACATAGAGCAGCGTCCGAAGAAGCTCCATGGTTTCTCCGGCGGAGAACGTCTCATCAAGCATGCCAACGAACTCGCAGACGCACTCAAGGGACATGAGAGATGTATCATGCTATCGTGCTATCAGTACATGCCTGACCCCGACGAGGAGCTGGATCGCTACGACTACGGTGAGCTCTACTCGGATACCACACAGATCATCGAAGCCTTTGATCGTGCCCATGCGGCCGGAGTAGAATCCTGGAACTGCTATTTCAAGCTCACTGAGAAGGGTGTAAAGCTGATACGCTACGAAAAAGAGGAGTGGAAACGATGAGCTATGTGACCCATTCCAAGGAATACGAGGATAAAATTCTCGAAGGCATAACCAAGAGCACCGCCGATGATTGCTATGTGCCCGCATATGGAAAGGCAAATGATCTCTCGTTTAATTCCACCCTCTGCGAGACCATAGAAGCTGCCATCATGAGATCCGAAAAGCATCTTGGCAAAGAGCTGCACCTGTTACCAACAGCCTTCGCAGACTATCTCTTCGAGCACTATCATGTCTCGGACGTGGACTGCGAGTTTCTGACCATGATGTATTATCGGCTCATGACCAGAACAGCGGCACAGGTCGGCAACGATCTCGGGAAGAAGATCATCAAGGAATATGCCTCGTACATTGATTGGGATGCGTACCGCAGGGACCATCCTAGTATGGAGGAAGGGTGAATATTCAATGAAGCGCATGGGTAAACAGCTTGGTCGGATGAATGCTTCCATCCGATCCAAAAGAACACAACCGGAAATTTCGACACAAAAGGAAGGAGAACGTATCATGGAGACTAATAAGATTGCATATCGCGTCATCATCACACTCATCCTCGATAGTGGTCGCAAGATCAACTCTCGTCTGGGGATCATCACCGACGATATCAATGGGACACTGGAACGCGTTGATAATGACATCAAGAATATCATCAACAGCACCTCCGATGGATGGATGACACTTCGCTACGGCGAGCTGTTCCACGAGGAGGGAGACGTTGTTGGCTGCACCAGCGTGTTGCGCAAGAAGGTGATCGGCTACAACATTGACGCATTTGGCCTCCATCCATTCACCAAGAATACCACGAGCAACTGAAAACGAACTATATATCATAGCTCTGGGTATCGCAGAAAGGGTATCGTAATGCTAGAATCACACTTTCGCGAAGATTACCTGGAATGTGAAGAACGTTTTCACAGGTTTCAAAAACGTAGAGATTTCTTGGAAAGATCTCTGCCACTCATCACCGGAGGATCCGCCGTTCGTGTGGATCGAGGATGGTTCGACAAGGTCGAGAGAGCTCTCGATGACTATGATGATAACATCATGTCTCTACCGGAGCTGCTCACCGAACCGGAGTTTGATCATCTGAGCAAGATATCGAATCGAATTCACGAGTTGCTGGATCATCCTCCGGATGTCCCGGCAGGACTCGAAGCACTGTGGAAGGAAGAAAGGCCCGGTTGATCCGGGCTTTTCTTTTTCCATCATCGGAGCTACATTCATATACATAAACATCCCGAAAGGAGATTATCATCCATGCCGATGATGGATTTTGCTGACTTTCTCGCCGAGAGCGCAAAGGCGAACAAAAAGGACACAAACTTCAAGCCAACCACAACCATACCGCTCCATGCGACCGGCTACGTCTATCTCGACTATGCGGCCGGAAACTATGTCACCGTCTACAACGATGACGAGATTCCGCTCTATCAATACCACAATGTCGGCGTGCCGGCAGGATCTGTCATCGGGCTCATTTCCAAGACCCAGGGCGGAAAAACAACAACGGCGATCCAAATGGCAGCGTCGATCATCGAGCCGTATTTCTCACCTCTCTACTGGAATCGCTATATCAAGGAAAATGAACAGCGTCTTTCCAAGGATGATCTCAAGAAGATTATGACCGATGCGAGCAATGGCATGCCGTTCATTCAGATCGCCGATGTCGAGGGAACGCTGCCCCTCGACTATGTCAAGAAGCTCGGACATTATACGAACAAGCAGCTCAAGAATCGCGTAATCATCGATCACATCACCACCGACAATGATCTGATCGCATTGCTCGAAAAGCATGCGAGATACAAGTCAACGCACATGAATCAGACCATCTACCCAATGCTGGATCTCTACGGAAATCCGATCGTTGACTATCCTCCCACGGTTCTCATCGTGGATTCGGTCACACAGCTCACCCTCGAGGGTCTCGAGGAAGAGACCATGGACAATAAGGGCAAGGGCCTCTCCGATATCTACGAGTCAGCATCCAAGGGAATGGCCGGTGCCCAGCGTGCTAGAGTCATCGGTGCCCTGTACACACAGATGGTGGATGTGGCAAAGAAGTTCAACATCATCATCTTCTGCATCAATCACATCAACACCATGCCGGCGGTCATGGGCATTCCGGTCAAGGGTGCGAGATTCCTGCGCGGCGGTGAAACGATCTCGGGAGGAGTCAAGCCGCTATATCTGCTCGCATCGCTCCTTCGCCTCGATGTGATCAAGTCCATCGGAGGAACATCGTCTTCGGCGGTCCAGATCGGAGATGGGATCAAGGGACACATTGCACTCGCCGAATGGTCCAAGTGCAAGACGAATTCCAAGCGCAACAACTGCCACATGTGCTACACCGAGCAGAATGGATATGATCCACTGCTGTCCACCCTCTGGCATGCCAAGGAGGTCGGAGATCTGCAGAAGAAGGGCAACTTTTACTATGTCGACAAGCATCCGGATCTTCCGTTCAACTTCAAGAACTATGCGGATGTCTTCGCATCCAATCCGGAACTCTTCATGGCTCTCTACGACCAGACCAGAGAGCACGCAGCGAAGATGCTCGACAATCCGGATCATGCGCTGGAGCAGTATAAGAAAGAGGTCAGCGCGGTGCGCGATGACATTCACGATGAGTACGAGGACGGTATCATGAGTCGTGGCGCCGCAATGGACATGGATGACATGTTCGCGACGCTGGTCAATGATTGATCGGAAGGACCTATACGATGATCACATTGAATATATCCGAGGAGTTTTCCGAAACTCCCGGCGGACGGTTTATCTCCGACGGTCCCTTTTCTGGCGAGTTGTTCCGCGAGAACTTTTTATATCCCAGATATCTTGCGTCGCTGAAACACGATGATCAGCTCGAGATCAACTTTGATGGGTGCTATGGGTTTGCGGCATGCTTTCTCGAGGAAGCCTTCGGTGGTCTTGTTCGAAAATATCACATCACCGGACTCCTCGATCGTCTACGCATCATATCATCCGAGGACACAGACCTTCCGATCGATCTGCGTAGGTATGTTCTCGAGGCCGAAGAGGCGCTCTTGTACAGAGCATGAAGCAACATCCCCGGGTTAATTCCCGGGGATCACGCTTCCATCGAAGAACGTTTGTCCATATACTATACCAACGGAAGAGGAGGTATGGTATATGAAAATGATCACCACGGATCGTTGTGCTGAGATTTGTGTGCGTCTTGCGAATGAGTATCTCATGCCTGTGGCGTTGTCCACCATGGACGGGCAGGTTCCGTCCATGACATTGAAGGTCTATCGTTCCGAGGAACGTGATGACTGGACCGCGACCGTTCGTCTCAAGAATTCACTCACCATCTCAACCTTCAACTGTGAGATCTATGTGCAGGAGATTCTGCAGCTCTGTCGTGCCTGTAAGCTCTGGCTCGTCACCGAGGAAGTTTTCACCGTGGTGGCGGCATTCTATGAACTCCATGGCATCTTTCAGCAGGTACACATGAACTTCACCGACAATGTGGAGCGAGACTACGATTCCATGATGGCCGGTGCCGGACATTCGACCTATGAATTTATCCGAAGCCAGCGGAATCTCGACACGCTCGAATCCTGTGTGCTGGATCTGGTGTTCTACCAATCCATGATCTTCACCAACAACTACAAATATGCTCCGAAGAATGCGATGGTCGGTGATCTCATCGTCGATGTGCAGACTCGTTATCGTGACATCATGCTGGAACAGCATCCCGAGGCATATCGCAGCGCCAGGCGCCAGAAAGCACAGAACTATCTCGTCGATGAGGAAGGCTTTATCCTCTTGGAACCCATCAATCGTCACGAGAATACCCAGTATTTTGGCAAGCTCGATGGCTAGCTATATATCATAGTGACGAAGAAGTAAAACGAAGGAGGATCCAAATGATGGATAAAAGGAGAAATTTTCGAGCCAGCGAACTCATCGCAGAGCTCGAGAAGTTTAAGAACGAATACGGCGACCTCGATGTGGTCGCCTACATACCGCTCAAGGATCCTACGAGGTACGTTCCGATGAGTATCAACACCGTCGGAGTGCTGAAGCGTTACAACGGTACGAGCTTTGATACGCTCGGATTTGGTCTCAGCCAGCGCATCGGTGATGACCAGGAGCAGAAAACCACAGAGAACCATGAGACAAAGAGTCAACGCACGAAGCTTGGAAACATTTTCAGGTCGCTCTTCGAACGAACGGGGAGACAGCAACAATGAGACGAATGATAGCAATGTTGAACTAGACTAAGGAGTTGATAGGATGAGCAACAAGAAGAAGATCATGCCCGAAATCGAGAGACAGGTACGAGCCCAGGATGCTAATCTATACTATCCAACGGATAGGCTTGGGCCAGGATCTGTCATGACCCAGCAATCGCACACAAATGCTTCTCGTTTGATAATGGAAAATCATCAAATGAGCGACTGCATCAACATCAAGGATCCGGAACCGCCACTGGTACCGACCGGCTTCGAAAATGTCATGGGACAGTATTCCTTCATGACCAAGCGGGCCGACGGTGACTACGTGATCGTTGCGATATTCAAGAAGAATCAGTACAATGCGGTATACATCGGCTATGATAAGAAGCATCACCACTATGATGCCTGGAAGCGTCAGGAGATAGAGGAACATTCCGAGGGTTTCTGCACTCGCTATGATAACTCATATCTCGATTCGCTAGAGGTTGGCGATAAGATCAAGAAGGGTGACTATGTGAAAACGTCGAACGCCTTCGACAAGTATCGCAACTATGCACTCGGAAAGAATCTGAACACCCTCTACATGGTCAGCGCCCAGAATCTCGAGGATGGCATCATGGTCATGAATGGTGCCGAAAACAAGATGAATGCATACCACTGCGAGACGCTCACCATCGGTCTCGCCAACAATCAAATCCTCATCAACTGGTATGGCGATGATGACCACTATCAGGGCATTCCGCTCGTTGGCGAGAAGACCAAAAAGGGCATTTTGGCTGTGATTCGGAGGATCGATCATAGCATCGCTCCCTATGCGCTCAAGAAGAAGCGTCTCCAGCACATGGAGCGGACCGACGAAAGACGCGTTGGCAATGGACGTGTCATAGATATCGACATCCGTTTCAATGGTCCCACCGATAAACTTCCGACCACCGGAGCGAATAAGATGCTCACCGAGCTGTATCTGGAGCAGCAGAAATACTATCGAAAGCTCTATGAGTATATGATCAACATCGCCAACACCGCCTACGAGAAGGGCGATACCTACTCCGACAACTTTAGCATCATCTGCGAAGAAGCGCACAAATATGTCGACGCAATCGGCTTCTTCGGAGACAACAGTGATTCCGTGTATTCTGCGGAGCAGATGAAGATCAGCATCACGCTGCTCGAGGAAGAGAAGATGATCGTCGGTTCCAAGATGGTCGGCCGCTATGGCGACAAGGGTGTCATATCCCGCGTCTATACACCCGAGGAATCGTGGCACATGGAGGATGGAACCCCCATCGAGCTGGTGGTTGCGACCCTCGGCATCGTCGGTCGACTGAATCAGTCCCAGATGAACGAGTGCAATATTACCGAGCTCAGCAACACCGCGGTGGAGATGATGCGTGCCACCGGTGATCTCGACATGAAGCTTGCCATCGTGCATCGGCTCATGAAGTATCTGAACTCTGACGAGGCTGACGATTTTCGAAGGTTCACGAGACACATGGACTCCTCCGAGAAGAAGAAGCTGTGCCGTCGCATCGAGCGCGAGGGTATCTTCATCGTGCAGGATCCCATTGACAATGCCGACATGTTCCAGATCGGCAAGGCTTACAAGGATTTCCCGCCGAACTTCCAGCACGTGATCTTCCCCGACGGCGGCAAGTCCATGTACAAGGTGATCTGCTCCAAGAAATTCTACATGCGACTCAAGCAGGATCCGAAGGAAAAGTATTCGGCAAGATCCAGGGGCCCCGTCAATCCCATCACCACATTGCCGGCAAAGTCCAACCAGAAGAAGCGTGGTCTCGAACCCGTGTCCGATGTTCCGGTTCGCATCGGTGAGTACGAGCAGGAGGTGCTCAATGGCATGACCAACCACCCGAAGGTCTGTGCCGACTTCATCGTTGAGAATTCGACGTCCTTCGAGGCGAAGATGCGCATGGCCGAGCACCAATACCTCGGTGATCTCGACGAAGATCTCGACATCACTGGCATGGAGTTTTCGGGTCAGAAGAACATCGAGGCGATCGACGCCTACAACTACATGTTTGGCGCACGCATCCGCCTCGAGGTCGAGGAGGCGAAGCCCGGTGAGTATTTCACGGATTGATCCGGTTCTCGATTTCGATGACGTCATGTGCTTTCTGCTCGATCCGAACAGCGATGTGAGCTTCGACGGCTGGGCGGTCATCGATGATGTGAGAAAGATCTGGAGCACCAGAGAGCATACCCTCGAGGTCTGTGATCTTGTGCAGAACTTGCTATTGCGTCTTCGAAAAGATTCACCGGAGGTCTTTGCCATCAGCGTTGGGCAATTTCGTGACTGGGATGGGATCGAGGACTTCTGGAACGAATATGGGTACATCGACTCCACCGGCGCCGAATGGCCGGTGCCGCGAGTCCGGCATTGAACAAACACGAGGGGATCCGTCATGGATCCCCTCTCACATTTTATGAATAGAAAGGAATATGCACAATGGCACCGAGAAAGAAAAAGAATCCTGCAATCGAAACCGAAATCGACAAGAGCGAGGAGAACAAGCAGATGCTTCCCGAGGCACCGGAGGAACTCACGCCGAGCGAATACTTCAACATCCTCAACGAGCACTCGGCGAAGGCCTCGTCCGAAACGTTGCAGAAACTCTACCAGAATACCATGAAACTCATGAAGAAATATCAGATCACGGGCCAGAAGAAGGGCGCGCTCAAGCTCTACAACTTTGCCAGACTCTGCGAGAAGGAGCTTCGCGTGCTCGACGCAGGCATCGACACCTATGTGGAGCGCCAGGACGTTGATGAGTATATCAGTAAGATCACCAAGAAGAGCGTTGTCATCATCGAGCTTGAGAACTATGAACGCGACATCCCGGATGACATCGTCGAGGAGATCGCACGGCTCAAGCAGAATAATATATTCGATGCATACTTCATAGTCTTCACCGACTACACCGGCAAGGAACGCAAGAAGGTCGAGGAGGAGAAGCGCGAGAAAGATCCGATTCTCTTTGGTGCGCTCAAGATCGGCGACCAGATCTCCACGAGACTATATCACATTGCATCCTGGGAGGATGAGTACTGCGATCTCACCCTCGATAAGATGGTCAAAGAATACGCCAAGAACCATGACAATGCAAACATGGAATCCAAGCTCAGTGACTTCGGGTCCCTCGATGAGTTCAAGAATTCCTTCAACGAGCATCTGGCGAACACATGAAAATGAAAAGCAAGGGAATCGACGGGGATATCGATCTGACCGAAAATGGAACCTTTCGCAGAGGCGTTTGTTCACCGCTCACGTTGGATGAGCTCAAACCGGCAAAGCTTCCCTGGGATAGGAATGGGAAATATGCGAACAAGATCTCATATGACTTTGATTCGTACGAGAGATTGTGGCTTGATACCAGCTATGAGGGCATCATTGAAAATATCAACAACAACCTCGTCTTTGATGGTGACGAAATCGAGTATGATGATCAATATGACCAGGTTGCTGAGGTTCTGAGACGAATGCAAAAGAAACGTATCGAACGCGTGCGAGAATCCACAGATCCCGAAATGCTAAGATTGCTCAATCTTGATCGAATCCACATCAAAGACGGGCGTGTTATCCATGATACGGATTCTCAATATGCTCGTAATGTTGGCTGGAAACCTGGCAAGACCTGGGCCCTCGCTAGCCTGACGTATTCTAGCACAACCGGTACTATTAGCCTAAACAATACAACCACTAGTACTAGCCTATACAACACTGTGTCAATATCGGTGCGTGACGGTGACGACATTACTCCGACCATCTTTGGAACAACGAGGTTGACCGAAGACGAGTGGAAGGGAAGGACCTTGATCACGGGCAGAGGCGATCAGCTTCGCAGAAAGCTTGATCTATATGCATACATATCCGTCGTGCGTGACATGCTCGAAGCGCATCAATCTGCCGAGAATAGACGGAGCACCTGTGAGTGCTGTGGGAAACAGTTCGTATACACACCTAAGTGGGGCAAACTATCCCTTTGCCAGACCTGTGCATTCGCAGAAGAACTCAAGCTTACTCTCGACCACTTCGCTGTTTATCGACAACATGCATGCATGAAAGACTTTGTCAAGCAGGATATGTCTGCTGAAAAATTTGATAAGCATCACAGCTTTGCGGAGATGGATCAGAGCTCATGGGCGAGTTGTCGTGAAGACAAGACCATTGACTATTTCTTCCAGGAGGTATACCGAGATCGCGGTATACATTTGCTTCGTCGTCCTCGCAATTCCCATGAACTGAGGGTGAATCTTGACAATGGTGAATATGCGGACGAAGAAGATTACGTTCGTGGTTCGTCTGAGCTTACCTACGAAAAGGCGCATATTGATCGGCAAGATGGTTATGTGAGTGATTTAGTTACCTTACACACGATGCTAGGCGAGCCGACCATGCTAACTGGCAACATCACTGTCAACAGACATGGTTGGTTATGATCAAAGGAAAACACCCGGGATTTCTTCCCGGGTGTTTCTTTTTATTATTGTGCAGACTCAAAGACGATATGGCTTTTGCAGCTAGCCACGGTGCAGGCCTCGGTGATGGCCTTGTGCACTGTCTGGATCAGAAAATGGGTCATGCCATTGAGATCCGAGATGTAGTTTTGCATGTCCCGTCGAATAACGTCGAGAGCTCTGAGAGTGGTCGTGTTCTGTCTTTTCACATACTCATCATCAACCTTGCCATGATACGAAGCAACGGCACGATTCAATGCTTCGGTGAGACGAGTGTCCAGCTTCTCGACCTCTCTGGTTGCCTCGGATATCGCTCGATCGAAGTTGTCGAGCTTGTTGACATGACGTTCCATGCCGCGCACATAGTCTATCAATTTGCTCTTGGAATCATAGCGATCGATGCGGTATTCACGGAGGGCATCGGCCACCGGACAACGATTCAGTGCCGGATAATGCCTTGAAAACTTCGCATCGAACCTATCCCAGTACTTGGAGCCGAATTCTCCGACATTCGGATCAAAGCCGAGATCCTTGAGCATGGCCTTGCGGTCGGCTTCGATTTCGTTTGAAAAATTGCTGAGCATGTCGTTGAAGTCATCGCTGCTCTTTCCGCTGCCGATGTCTGCCACCATGCGCTCGGCCTCATTGAATACACCATCGAAGTTCTTCGCATGGTTTCTGAGCACCGTTTCGGCGGTGCCGATGTAGTTTCCGAGCGCTTCGATGTCATAGCCATGATAGTCCTTGATCGTCATCTTCAGGAAGCCCTTGTTCTTGCCAGAGCTGTGATCGTTCACATATGCCTTGTCGAGCTGCGCCTCGATGTATTTGATGATGCGGCTGACAAACAATCTGGCTCTCCGGATGAATTCTGTGATGAAGCTGTGGATCTTGGCTATTGTCTCGCGAATATGGTAGGTTGTTTCCCTGGACTGGATGCTCATGGCCTCCAGAAGCGCATCCTGCACATCCATTCCGCATTCGGATTCTATCAGGAGCTCGCCGATGCGCACATTGATCGATTCGAGCACAACCTCCTGCGATTTTACCTGGGAGTAGTTCTCCCAGAGAAGTTCTCTATATTTCATTGGACGAATTCCTCCTGTTATGATTGATTCATTATAATAATGTAACCCCCACAATTTCAAATGGTCTATATATCATAGTCATGAGTTGAACCGAGGAGGTAATAGAAATGAAAGCAAAAACAGAAAATGACATCCTTCGCAAACTGAGCACCATCATCGGCATAGACATGACCCGGGTAACAACGACGCAGGTCGATACCGCGGTTCTCTTGCTGGCGAAGGATGTTTGCGAAGCCCTTGGAATCGAAGACAAGAATCAGAGGAAGAAGCTCCTCAAGAACTACGTACCGGATGAACACAGGACGCGGATGGAGTATGGCGGCGGAGAAAAGAAATCCGTCGCATGGCTCACGCTCGCCGGAGTCTATGATCTGGTGCTCTATGCGCCAATCGAAAATGCACAGATCAAACGCTTCCGCTCAAGACAGAGCGAAGAGCTTGTGCAGATCAACCATCGTGACCTCGGAAAGGCCGTGGCCGCAAGGTTTACCAAACCGATCATCAACAGGTTTCTGTGAAGAGCAATGACCTCGAACCTCTGAAGAAACGTTCGATCTGGACGTTTCTTTTTGGTCTATATACTATAAGCTGGAGACAATGAGGTAGCTACCATTTCTCACATATCTTCAAAGGAGGTTCGAACCAATGAGCAAGAACAAGAAGAAATCGAAGGTCTCTCTGGACAAATCTGTCGCAGAAGCCGCTCTCTACACGGGAGAGGATCTGGACGAGGATGGTTTCTTCATCCTCAAACCGACAGATGAGGGAAGGAAGCGCATCGATTCCAACAAACCAAAGCTCCGCGTCATCGAGGCCGAAGATTTCGAGCAGAACAAGGTGCTTCGAGAGATTGGCTATGACATTGAGCCGATCAGTGACATGGTGGATCGCATCGAGGATCACATTCGCCAGAACCGTTTCACCAAAGGCATTTCCGAATTCGACGCGCGCACCTTCGCCGGTTTCATCACCGAGCTCGAGAAGCTCAATCCGGAGGATAAGAATCCCGCGATCAAGCCGATGTTCGAGATTGCCCGCCGACTGATCACCATCGGAAAGTCGTACTACGAGTATGATACCGAGGTGCGAAACATCTTTTCGGATCGTCAGTATGACGCGCTCATCTCCATGTACAACAAGACCGGAAATCCCGAACCCACCGGCATCATTCCGAAGGGTCACAAAACTCTTCAGAAGGCGGCGCAGACCTACAAGACGCTGCACAATAACATGGACAAGTGCTATATCATCCACGACGGTGAACCGATTCCGGAAGGCGTGAAGGAAACAGATTCGGTGCAGTCGTTCCTGACGAGGGTCTACAAAGAGTGTGATATTCCGCACAGCGTGCAAATCACCGTGGATCTTTCGCCGAAGGAGGATGGCGTCTCCGTCAATGGTACGGTCCACAATGGCAAGCTTCGCGGACCACAGACCCGCGGAGATGCGAACGAATCGGTGGTGGTGATCGGACTCAACAACGTCACGATTGCCGACGAGAAACTTGACCATGATGATTTCGGGATCCAGTTCGAGGCAATCTGTACCCGCGAGAATGCCAAGAAGGCGGAAGAGTATCTCAAGCTCGAGACTCCCTACGCATCTCCGAGACATGCCGCGGCCGGAATCATCCACAGGCTCAGCACCATGGAGGATTCCTACCTTGCGAGTCTCATCAGCCTGTATCCGATCAATTCCGAGGGTCTCGAAGGTACCTATCTTGAGAGAATGGACTTTCTGCGGAATTTTGCACTGATGCCCGCGGATACCCCCTCCAGAAGGCTCGTGACGGGCAATTTCGAAGAACTCTTGTCCCAGATTCAAAAATACTTCGAGGAAATGATCGATGCACGTTCCGAGCTCGGTCATTCCATCGACGGCATTGTGATCAGCATCGCCAACGACGAATATCAGGAGCGCATGGGCAGACTCGGTCGCACCAATAAATGGCAGATTGCGCTCAAGTTCAATCCGGCTTCCGAGAATTCCAAGGCGAGCTATATCCGTCTGGATTCTGGACGCAAAGGATATCGAACCCTGCAACTCTATCTCGAGCATCCGGTTCTGCTCGATGGCGTCGAATATGATCATGTGCCAATCTTGTCCACGCGTCTATTCAAGGAACACAATCTCCGGCATGGCACCGTGGTCAACATCCATCGAGTCGGCGATGTGATCCCGGCAATCAGCGTGGTCGAAGAGGGCAAGGGCGAGAGACTCAGGCTCCCGGAGGTTTGTCCGAGCTGTGGCAAACGCCTCGTGATCAAGAACGAGAAGCTCTACTGCGACAATGATCGTTGTCCCGACAATCTCGTAGGGCTCCTCGTTGGGTTCTTCGAAACCATGGGCATGGACGGCTATTCGGATTCCTTCGCACGCCTCCTCATCGAGAAGATGCATGTGACGTCGATCGGAGATCTGCTCGACCTCGAAGATGAGGACTTCAGGAAGGCCGATTGTCTCGGTGCACTATCCGTCGGAGTCGCTGATCTGCTCACCAAGGCAATCGAATCCAAGCGAGATTTTGAGATTCTCGGCGCGATGGGTATTCCAAACATGGGTTCCGCCAGAGCCCAGAAGTTTATCCAGGCGTTTGCCGAGGACATCGATTGGACCGAAGAGGGGCCGGAGCTCATGCTCACGAACAAGTCCAAGGTCACAAAGGCTCTCAGCTTCGCACTCGCACCTTCGATGTTTGAGGACGCCAATGAGTTCTACTGGGGACACTGGTTCCAGAAATCCTGGAAGGCTCTCATTCCTCACATCAAGAAGAGGGTCAGCGGAGGAAAGGAGAAGATTACTCGGGTTGGACATCATGGTGGCAAGCTCAGTGCCGAAGTCCGCGCCGTCTGTGATAAGAACGGATTCATCATCACGGACGGTTCTGGTTTCGACATTCTCATCACCACATCGCTCTCCGGAGGAGGAACCAAGATGAACCGAGCGAGGAAGTTGAACCTTCCTATCTATCTTCCCGAGAGCTTCATTGGGCAGTATGGTGCCTGAATTAGAAACTGACAAGGGGGTAACATATTTATAGATGTCAGTTGAAAAATCCGGATGCGGACGGCTGGCGCTTCTAGGTGCCCCTGCAACCTGCTCCCGGTCGAGGGAGTGGGGACCGGGTGTTACCGGAATTTCGGCACCAAGTTGGCTGTCCGTGTCGTTCTTGTGTGGTGGTAGATCCCCTCCCTGGAGCGCATAGGCGATCCTGTGGCCATAAGTAGCTGGGTACATTCTATGGGGTGTGCTGATGGTGAAAAAGGTGGTTCAGGGGCGAGCCAGATGGTAGACTTCGTGGGCTACTTCTGGTGAAAGATGGGTTATCCCAGGCCAGGGTTTGGAAACATCATCACATGTTGAATCATCAGATGATCAACACGCAGTTACCCATAGTCATAACGATTCTTTCGACGATGTGTGAGCATTGGTATAGTCACAATCGCCGTGTGGTTATCAAAGCTTTGAATGAACCAAGTTGCAACGCGGGAGGAGTCAAACGGCTCCTCCCTCATTACATTTTCACAGTAACGAATACATTATTATACCTGGAAAGGGGTGATGTGGTGTAGCATGCACAGCACTCCCACCGCAGACAAAAAGTGATCACTAAACACAGGAGGAACAAGACATGTCTGAATTGACCATCAAAGCATTCGTTGCACAGGAGCATTCTGCCTTTGAGAACTTCACCGGCGTCATGGCGGCTCGCATCGAGGAGGCCTGGACTCGCAGTCTGGCCAAGCGCATGAAGGAGCAGCTCGCCGAGAAGGATCGTGCGGTCGTCGCGCTTCCCTGGGGTACCTACTATGCTGAAAAGATCGCCAAGGGTGAGGCCGGCAACATCGCCCCGAAGTGGGAGCCGAGCAAGGGCTTCCGCCAGATCCTCAACAATGACATCCAGGATCCCACCGAGCGTTCCGCCGCGGTCAACATGGACGAGATCGATGCGCGCTTCATCCAGCTCTTCCGCGAGTTCGTCGCCTATGGCTGCTTTGACCACGACGATCCTGCCAAGAAGGATGACCTGGCCAAGAACAAGGGTATTCGCATCGGCGACAACGAGGCCAACTATTTCCTCAACGAGTATGCGCTGGTGCTGGCGAACCTTGCTCGTGAGAAGCAGCGTGATGGGAAGATCTTCCGCCTCGAGATCAACAATGGTTTCGCGCACGGCGTCTTCGACTTCACGTATGACGATGACGAGGTCAAGGTTACCTGGACCGCGGACAAGACCTTCAAGCAGATGCTCAAGGACGACGAGTCGGCCGCGCACATCGACGATGGTCGGTTTGCCGAGGTCGTCGGTAGCCGTCGCATCGAGACAGATCTCGAGACCGGCAAGCAGACCGTCACCGACAACTAACCGAACGGATCGAGGATCTCGATCCAAACAAAACGATCCGGTGGGCTCAGCCATGCTGTGTCCACCGGATTTCTTTTTAGAGAATCAACAATGAGGCACCCGGTTCGGGTGCCATGTTTTCACATTCGGGATTCATCCATATATTATACTTGTGACAATTCGAGAAAGGAGATTTCCCAATGTCCAAGAATAAGGATCCGCTGGATATGCTGGTGAACAATCATACCGTCCAGCGAGAAATACTAAGGTATGACAATCATGATTACTTCAAGAACCGCATATGGCAATATATGCTGTTGCACAGATCCATGAATGGCAAGTCCCTGGCAGGATGGAGACGTTCTGATCACGTCGCAGCGACCGGAATTCATGTGGTTGTTGCCAAAAATGCGATACGTGTTGCCTTTTTGACCTCGGATAACATGATAGTCTGCTACAGACTCACACTCTCGGGTCTCGCAGAGGACGACATGTATTGTCATGAGCAACTCATCGATGCCGAGATGCTCCATGATACCGCATCCTTCGTCTTTGCCGACACCAACGACATCGAAATGCTGAGCACCGAGATTGAGCAGGGGCTTTTGGTGGAGCATGAGCACGAGGTTCATGATCAAGACGGCTTCGTTCTGCTTCGCATGCGCAAAGACGACATCTTCGATAGGATCCCTGATATCATCGTCTACTATTCCAGCGAATTGAAGAAGGGTGATATGGCATACATCAATGGAAACTTCATCACCACCATGATCGCACTCAAGTTTCCGGCCGCAAACATATCACATCACACCTTCACCCACAACAGCTGGATCACCGGCTATGGATACAATGTCAATGCCAAGCTCGTCGAAGAGATTCTCCGCGATGTGCGCATGTCGGATAAGGATAGCGTGCTGCGTGTCGAAGATATGGCCATGGCGCTAAACATCTTTGCGTCAGCCACTACCACCCCATCAAATGCCTACCAAGCACAGGCTCTCTACGATGGCGATCCATTCTAGAAGCGAACACCGAACATATAGATTTTTGGAGTGATAGCAGCATGAGAGATTTTCTGGCAGAATATTGCAAGAAGAATGAAAAGAAGATAAACCCTGACCTGTTCAATCGCACATTCGATAAACCGCTGGTGGATTACATCGTTGATACCTTCAAGAATCTCGAGGTATTGCCCGCGGTCAAGCTGAGATCCTGGGAATACATCACGGATCAGACCCAGATCCACACCTATGTCAACAAGCGCAACAAGCGCGATGTCAAGATCAAAAACAACAAGATTCTCGAACGGCTCTATACCATGGACGATTCGATCTACGACCTCTTGGTATTGCATTTTGAGCTCAAGGTAAAGGGTCAGCGAGCGGATATCGTTCGTCGTGTCTGGGTGCCCAAGGTGGTGGATGGGCACTACTATCTTCGCTCGGGCAAAAAGGTTCTCCCGCTCATCCAGATCGTGGACAATTCCACCTTCGTAAAGCAGGGCAACAAGAAGGAGGACAATGTTCTCAACTTCAAGACGACGCTGTATCCGATCAAGATCTATGCGATTCCGACCAAGATCAGCATCCTGGATCATGCCAAAGATGTCATCTGGAAGATTCCGCTCTTCCAGGTCGATCTCTTCACCAAACCCACGAATCCGCTGCTGTATTTCCTGGCCGAATACGGCATCGAGTCCACACTCGAGATGTTCAACCTCGAGGAGCTCGTTGCCATCACCCATGATGTGCTTGATCCGGATCGGTACATGTATACGAAGATCAACAATCACGTGTACATCGAGGTGAACCGCAAGGCATTCTTTGCACATGAGTTTATCCCGCGCTTCGTGGTGACGCTGCACAATGCCCTCGCCGAGGACAAGCAGAAGCTCACGCTGCAGGATGTCTTTGATCGGGACTATTGGCTCGGTCGTCTCTCCGAGGTATTCTCGAAGAAGAGAAACCCGAACAAGGGTGAACGCGTGCTCATATCCTTCAAGAAGGTCATGGATCCATACACGAAGAAGCGTCTTCCACTGAAGAAATACCAGAAGAAGAACACCTTCACCGTGATGAAGTGGATGCTGACAAACTTCGAGGACCTGCTCAAAAAGGACTCGAATGATTTGGCAACCAAGCGCATGCGCGCCAATGAGACCCAGGCATTCTTCATCGATTCCTACGTGACGAAAAATGTGAACAGTTTGCTCAACACGGATGATCCGTCCTTCGATCGGTACATGCGTCTATTCAATGCGATATCCGAGGACATTGTGCTGAGATCGTCGCATTCGTCGGGAGGGAAATCCTCGCAGACATCGATGTTCCGCTTCGAGCGCTACAATGATTTCACCGCGCTGGAGCTCTCGCGTTTCACGCTCAAGGGACCGACCGGTCTCAACGGCGGAAAGAAGAAGACCAATCTCAAATATCGTGACATCTATCCGTCTCACCTTGGCAGGTTCGATCCGAACGTGTGCTCTTCGAGCGATCCAGGACTCACCGGATATCTCTGCATCAATGTTCAGTTCGATGAGAATGGATACTTCGATTCCAAGTCGGGGAAGTCGGAACCGAATGGGTACGAAGACTCCATCGACAAGGTGATCGAAAAGTATGCCGAACCTGGCTATGCACAGAAACGAGCCGACATCAAACAGAACGAGCTCAACCGCGATGCTGATGGTTTCATCGTTCTCCACCGTCGCAAATCGCAGAAGGAGATGACGGAGGAGTTCAACAAGAACCCGTGGAAGTATGGTCTATATGATGCGGGAGATTATCTACTGCTTCAGCCGCGCTTCGAGGGACAACGTGATCCGAAGGGATTCATGATGCTCCAGCCAAGACGCAAGGAGCGGCACAAGCTCTTCGAGACCGAACCGCTGCGTGATAGCGAGGGCTTCCTCGTGCTCACCAAGCTCGAAAAGGGCAAGAAGAAATAACAACGATGAAGCTCCCCGGGTCTATTCCCGGGGAGCTTTATTTTTATGCTACGTCACCTCGAATGCCCAGACACCATCGCTAATTTCCACGTAGTTCACTTTTCCTGCGATGGCAAGGTCGTCGAGGATATCATTGATCATGGCTCGATCATTGATTTGATACTCACGTTTGAGTTTGGCATAGAGATCCATCTGGTTGAAATAAGCCGGAAAGCTCAAGATCGTTTTCTCTATGATCTTTCCCATGTTCTTTTTAGTCAGCAACGTGCACAAGCCTCCAATCAATCATACCAGGTGATAGTACGAAGCGAATTGACGGTCCGGGAACGATTTGAGTCTAAGTTCCTTGAGATACTCTTCGCGCTCGGATTCTGCGTTGGACCAATCAAAGCGAAGCTGGAGATTGCCGGATGGTGTCACGATATCCTCAATGTATCTCAGCGAATGCCAGAGGTACTGTTTTACATCCAGCGATGCGAGCTTCATAAGATGTTCCTTGTACTCCTCCGGGACACAATGCAGATTCGGATAGCTGCACTTGAACACGATCTCCGCCGTGGACATGAATGCATAGTTGCGAAGATATACGAGCGCGGTTCCAACACCGCTGGATCGAAGCTCATGGTACCTCTTCCACGGAAACGCGAAATCTGTCAGGGTACGGTTGTAGGTGTATTCTGAACCCATGAGCACCGCATCGAGCGTGATGTTGTTTCTGGAAGCGACGATGCTGGAATAGTATGAGCTGCTGTTCGGATCATAGGGATCGACCGTTGCACCATCTGCGGCTCCGGCCCAGCTATTATAGTCAATCTTCTCTATGCCGAGGATCTTGACACCCCACTTGACCAGTGTCGGATCTTCGATGTAGTATTCGTTGCCGAGCGTATGATTTGGGTTTGCAATCATCTCGTCCTTCTTGTCGATGGTCAGATAGTAGCGATATAGTCCGGGGAGATAGTTGCTGAAGGTGTCGAGCGTCCTTGTTTCGACGAGTTTCACGAGCACCGGCAATGTGCTTTCGAGACCCAGCACGTCGAGTCCGAGGACGCGTTCGAACAGATCCTTGTAGAATCCTTGTACGTTCATTATGAATAAAACCTCCTTCGGTGAAATGTCTCTTATATAGGGATGTTCCGGTTTTTATGACCAGCGGATTATATATTATAGTGGTGAGATGGGATCAAAGAACCACCCATCCACACATTATCCATTGCAAGAGGATATCAATAGATCTTGCTCTTCCGATCCGGAAGTAAAATGGAGGTATACGATGGATAACAACATCAACAGCGCAACCTACGACGCCGTCCAGAGCGCGAAGCTGCTCCTCGGCAAGATGAAGCTCGAGGGACATTGGACCAACGATCATCAGTACGACCACAATCGCTTGGTGAGCTATCTCAAGGCCATGAGCTTCGAGGCACGCGTGGTGGCGAGCATGGGAGAATGGGTCCTCGAGAAGGGTTATTACACCTTTGTCTTCATGCCCAAGACCGCCGATGTGATCGAGCAGATCGAGTCCGGTAAATTCGACGAAGAGCGGGAATTGATCGGCTGGGTTGACGTGCGCATCCGCGAAGATACACACAGCGATTTGCCCAATCGTGGGTTCTACAACAGGTGCATCATCACCAACATCTCCACCGGCTACTGGAAGGAGGCGTGAGCGATGGTGGATCTCAAAACCTACGATCGCATGTGTGAACCCGATGTGTTTGAGGATCCGTTCATCAAAGAGTTTGATCGACTTGTCGATCTGAGGAATTCGATGGACAAGCAAGCGAGCTCATTGACGGACGATGCGCTCGAAGAGTTGATACTGCGATATACCAAGGATAAACCCGCCATCGCGAGGGATTATCGCGGTCTTGTCAGTGTCACGAATAGCTGCAGTACGGCCGAGCTATCGGCAACTCAGAACGTATTTCATATTAAAACGCCGGATGCAGCCAGCATTGATCGATATGAAGAAGTGACGCTTTTGATCGGGAAGAAATTTAGAGAACTCAAAGCTGTGTGCAGAAAGCTATCCATTAAGCAATCGTGGCTCGAAGATCAATATGACATACATGCTCCAAGCATCAGTCGCATCATAGGGGCGTCTTACCTCATTAAAAACCAAAAGCAAATAACGCCCGACAACTATATTGAATTCAGCGAGCAGGAAGTGGTGTCTTTCAAACATTGGTATCGTAGAGTTCTTGCGCGCATTGCCAGACTCATCGGTATGGACACAGAGGATATCATGCGCATTCGCTGCGATGATGATGCGGAGGCTGCGCTGAGACCTGGGCTGCGCATGCACATCGAGGCGGAGATTGCCGATAAACAGCGTGTTCTCGATGAATGCAAGGTGAAACGGACGGAATACAAACAGGAACTGGATCAGCTCCAGCGCAACTGCGACCTTGTAAAAGATCTATATGCTCAGCAGATGGCGGATCTTGAGAATAAGAAGAATGAGCAGCACACACGATTGCTCGAGCTTCTGACACTGGAGACGCAGGTCAAAGCTACATACAACGTGATGGATTTCGAGAATCTAAGCAAACCTGAGCTATACTTTTCAATGCAGTTAATGCGAAGCCGCAATGCAACCTCGGTGTGGAGAAAGTGCGGTCACACATCCATCATCAAAAACTACATGACCTTCATGGAACAGTTCACCGAGGAAGATGATGACCAGGATCTCATCATACGAATGCTCGAAAGTCCAAGCAATGAAATGTACTGGGGCAACGTGCTGATGAATCTTGCCTCGATCGAATACATCTTCTACAGAGGACGCATGAGCTGTGATCAGATCGAGTATCCAAGGGATATGCTGGATGCGGCCGTAAAATTGTATGGTGAATGTGAGTATGATCCGACCGATGAGCATCACAGCAACACGCGCCAGGCGCGCTTCACGCTCTGTAAGGTAGGACAGATGCGAACCATGTTAAAATACATCACAGATGCCGAAGAGTACGATGCGTCCGCATATCTCAAAGATGTTCTAGAAGAATCCGCCAGCTACCGAATGAAACAGATGGATGATCCTAGCACTCCGTATGGGAAATACATTGCAGCGAAGAATGAGCAGTGCAGATGGGAAACAAACATTCTTATTCCGGCCAACGAGCTCTGTGACAAGCAACTGCGACGGATCAAAGAGACCGAGAAGAAACTGTCGAATATCAAGAGACGGTTTCAGAATGTCGACAAGAGCATCAAAGACAACACGGCCACCATCAAGAATCTCAGGAAACAGTTGCAGTCCTACGAATGAGGTGAATGAACAAACCCGGAGGTGATATCCTCCGGGTTTGTCTTGTGTCACTTGAACAGTTCGTACATGGATGCACCGACCAGCGTGCGGATCGGCATGATGACGGTATCCACACCGTCCTCGTTGATCACCGTGAAGCGCACGGAGTTCTCGTCGATGACCATGGAGTGAGCATCGATGTCGAACGCATCGCAGATGGTGTTGATCTGTTCCTTCGAGACAGATTCGCTGAGCAGGAAATCCTTGAAGGATGGATCATTGCGGAAATCGTAGCTCAGAGCACTTTCGGACATCGTGTTGCCCGCCGGAACGTTGAATTCGTTCACCTGGAGTGATCCGGGGATCAGCCGTGCATCCTGGGAGCTCGGTCTGAACACATGATCCCAGGTGATGATCTGCAGGCTTGGGAGAACATTGCCCTTGGCATCGACACCGCCGACAGATCTGGAGGACACCATGGCCGGGACTCCGGTGAGAATGCGATCACGCAGCATATCTCCGTAGCCGCCGGCCACCGTGGTGTAGGTTCCCTTGAGGAGCTTACCATCCTTCCAATACTTCTTGAGCATCGCGCACACAAGCTTCGGATCGATGGTCATCTGCCGAATCAGCGCAGATTGATCGCCCGCCTTGCTCGACGCGATGGATGGGTGTCCATATTCACTCCCAACGCCACCGTTGTTCTTGAGGTCATGCTGGAACAGAGGGTTGTTATCGAGAGCATTCATGAAGATCTGCTCTCCATAGACCCGTCCATTCCAGTTGCGACGGGCAAATTCGGTGAGCACCATGTTGTAGGTGATGGTGAAGAGCTTGAGGCCATTCTCAAGCGTGATCACATCTTCGTTGATGATCTCCATGCCACGACGGGCGGTATCCTCGCTAACGATTGTCTCGTTGAGGAGATAATAGACAGGTTTCATCGCCATATGATTCACACTCCTTAGAATGAATAATGTTAATTCCTGTTATAGGAATGTTCCGGAATTTGGGCAGAGCCATATATTATATGAATAGTAAACTAGAATAAAAGAAAGGTTGTGTACAATTATGAAGAACAATGCATCGGACCGCATTCGCGCGGCGCACACCGAGGAGATCGACGAGCTCCTCAAAAAGCTGAGCACGTTGCTCTATGACCCCAGTTTCACCCGCAACGCCGAGAACCAGGAAGAGGTGGCAAAATGCACCCTCAGCACCATCTGCGACGGCCTCACCGTGACCGATGCCATCATCGGCATGCTCATCGTGGCCAAGCCGGAATTCAAACTCGAAACCATCGACGAGGATGAGAAGGTCAGACTTGATCTGACTCTCGAGGTTGACGAAGATGAGGAAGACAAGGGTCCGTTCCTCGCCATTGACTCCTGCGCCGTCTTTGCCTATGACTACAACAATGACGAAGATGATGATCAGGACGATGACGATGAGGACATGTTCGAGCCGCTGCTCAACCTCGACATCGTGGCTCCTCCCACCGATCCGAACTTCCTCGAACAGCTCGAGCGGCTTGATGAGTCCAGTCTCGTATCCTATCGCTTTGACGAAGAGGACCAGACTCCCGAGGTTAACCTCATGCTTGATCCGACCGGTGAACACATTGTCCTCAATGCGAATCTGGTGCCCGAAGATTTCATCGACGATAAGGAAGTCGCCGCCAGATGCAAGATCTTCGCGCATCCCAATGGCATGGATCATTTTGTGATGATCCCCGTCGCGCTGACCAGAGAGCTGCATCTTGCGCTGCGCCTCGACAGCACCGAAGATGTTGGGGAGGCACTCCAGACCATCAAAAACAACATGGATGACGTGGCGTCGATTGACGAGTTCTTCCGTGATGTATATATCAAGATCGGCGCGGAGATCGATGAGATTCCCGGAGACATCATGTGCCCCGGCGACGATACCATCATCGTGAGCGGCGATCTCACCATCGGTGAGGACTTCGAGAACGAAGATGATGAGTACGTGCCGATCATCAAGCTCAAGTCTCATCGCATCGAAGGTGGCACCTCCGTGGAGCTCAACTTCAGCACCGGCGTCATGGCCAGCGGCATGCATGCGCATGAGGATGACTGATATGATCAGAGAATATAACAAATTGGTTCGAGACAAGATCCCCGAAATCCTTGATCAAAAGGGGATCAAATACGGAGTCCACCAGGAAGCCGATCACCGGGAGATAATCAGACTCCTCATTGACAAGGTGGACGAGGAGGCCAAGGAAATCCGCGAGGTCATCGAGAATCCGGCCGGATACTTCACCAACACCGTGGCCGATGAGATCGGCGACCTCTACGAGGTTCTTGATGCTCTCACCAGGGAGCTTGGTCTTGATGCAGATCTTGTCGGAACTATGCAGGCCAAGAAGTTGGAACGTCGCGGCGGCTTCCAGAACCACACCGTCCTCGAATGGACCGAGGATAACCAACATTCAACAAAATAGGAGGATAATGCAATGAGCAAGTACAAAGACTTTTGGTGGTGCATGGAGAACGATTCCGAACCCTTGACCCTGTCTCCCGATGCGAAGCACCCCATCCGCGGAGTATTCACCAACATGCATGTGGATCGTAGCACGGTTCCCGAGGGAATCCATGCCTATGATATCCGTCACCGCGATGACACCGGAACCCCGTACAGCATCGAGCCGATGGTGCAGGTCAATCACTATGGCACCTTCCTCACCCGCGAAGAACTGAAGATGACCCACATCGAGGATCATGATCGCAGCAAGATCGCAAAGATACTCGGAGGATCCAATACGGTTCACAGAGAATGGAGAGGTATGGGCTCCTGGACCTTCGATGCCGGCGATCCATACGAGATCCTCAGCGTCGAGAGGAGAGTATCCTGATGGACCTGCGCAGGAAAATGCATAGCAGGTCATCCATGACGCTCGGATTCGTATGCCCAAAGTGTCACTGGTATCAAACTGTGCGTGCCAGCGCCCACATGACCTATCTGGCATCGTCCGAAGAAACTCAGACGACTCCGAAGCTTGATCTGACCAATGTCATCTACGACTGTCCCCATTGTTCACAGCGCATGCGTCGTGTGAGTTGGTACATGGCTCCCCAGATCGCAAAACTCCTCGAACTATCCAATGTGGATGCGGATAATTGCAGAACCGAGTACGACAGCATCAAACCCAACTCGCACTATCCGGATAAAGCGCTGGTGACCTTCCCATCGATCAGCATCGAAGATACTCACATCGGGCTGTTGGCTCAGATCGCAGAGAGGCTAGCGGATGAGCCGAATTACACGCAGCGCATCTATGTGCGGAATACTCACGTATATGATGATCTCACACTGCCATACATCAGCCTCGAGATTGGCATGTATGGAAGTGACATCATCTCCTATGATGTGAAGGATGCGCCGGCGGTGAGACAGAAACATCGGGAACTATTCATGGGATTCCTGAATGAACTCATCAAGAGATACGAGGAGGGACTGAACAATGGAAATTGAACGCAAGTGGCTCATAAAACCGGAGTGGAATACGATCATGATGATCAATCATCCGTCCATCGAACCGATTCGTATCTCCCATGTAGAAATCATCTACCTGTCGGTGGACCCCTACATCCGTGCGCGGAGATCGTATACCATCTGGAACAAAGGCAAAGAGAATCTCAAGGAGCCCAACTGCAAACTCACCTACAAGGGAACCGGAACATTGTCCCGCGAGGAGGTTGAAACTCCCATCGAACTGCAGTTCTTCCTCATGATGAAGCAGTTGCTCGGCGTTGCGCCGATCATCAAGGAGCACAATGTTTACTCCATCGATGGACAGGACGAACCGCTCGTGATCATGGATGTCGATCGTGGCACACCGACAGCATTTAGCTACGCGGAGCTCGAGTTCGAAACCGAAGAACTGGCCAGGACCTTTGAATTTCCCTGGCCTGAGATCGTCGAAAGAGATGTCACCGAGGATCCATATTACAAGATGAACCACTATTGGAAACGCACCAGGCTCGATGGCACGAGAGCCGCGTCCAACGGTTGTGAAGCCATGTCGATGGACGTGGACTAGAACGGAGAAACGGAACCTTCGGGTTCCGTTTCTTTTTCCCCTTCAAAGGCGAAAATCGCTGACATTTCTATAATGAACACAAGACAGCAGGAGGTGCGTCCATGTTTGACAATAACTTCATTCTTCAGGAAGCCTTGGCGAATGTCTTTGATCCCACACCGGCGGTGCAGGAGATCAAGAAGGCACTGAACACCTGTACCCTCACAAAGTTTCGTTCCCAGGATTCCTGTGCAAACTTCTATTCCAAATTTTTCATGAATAGTCTCGAGCTCAAAGATGAGCTCAACTTTCCGAACTGGATCCAGATCTATCAGACCCTGCTTTCGGACCGCAGATTCACCGAAAATCTGAGCCTGTACATGTCATTGTATCACCCACGGCAGTATCTTGGCATGTTCCAATCGTTGGTGAATCTCATGGATGTCGAGGTCGGCGAAACAAAGGTCAAGATACGCTATCTCTCCGACGCCAAAGCATTCTTTGTGCTGCTGCAGAATAGCTTCGAATCGATCACCGCGACGGTGATTGCCCAGACCAATGATCTTGAGGCCATGAAATTCTGTTCCATCGTTCGCAGTGTTTTGACCTCGAAGATTTTCTACATCAATGAGCTCATTCGACGTGTCATCGACGAGAATCATGATCCAAACGATATCACGATCATCCACGACTACATGAGCTCCCCGCTCGACGAGGACTGGCAGGAACTGTTTTCGATGCTCGAGCATGCGGATGAGTACATCGAAAGATTTCGTGGAGAAGTTGTCGTCACCGAGCAAGATATGCTTGACGAGGGCATCGTGTCCAAGGCCGGAGAGGCGATGAAGACCGCCGGCATCGAAGCCAAGAAAGCCGTGCGCATGTTTGACGAGCTCTGCATGAAGGCCTACCGCAATGCTGTCGCAAAGCGCCAGCAACGCAAACACTCCGAGATGGTGGGAGAGTCTCTGCGTATCAACAACGAGCTCAAGCGCATACTCAAGGTTCTTCCGCTGAGCTTGCTGGGGCCGCATGGTCCGGTGCTCGCAATCATCGCATGGGTCATCTCGATCGTGGTGGATCGTGCCACCGATCAGAAAGACCGCAACGTGCTCATCGGTCAGCTCAAGGATGAGATCGAGATCGTCGAAGAGAAGATCCAGATGGCAGAACGCAACGGTGATGATAAGGCAAAGATCGAGCTAATCAGACTTCGTCAGAAACTTGCGCGCGAATACGAACGCATCAATCGCATACCCTTCCAGGGAACGCGACGCAATGGCTATAACCGCTGAGAAAGGAGGACGAACGATGAACAGCAACACAAACTTTTTGTTTCAAGCATTGTACGAGCAGCATCTCGGCGAACCGACCGAGAACAATGCTCTGAACGAGGCCGGCGAAGAGGATGCGGCGATGGGGGATGCCACCATGCCTGGCCAGGCCCAGGGACAAACCAACGCAGCAAATGATCCTCCTCCGCCTCCGGAGCTCGGTGGTGATGGTGCCGCGCAGAACGGTGATCAGGGAGCGGACCCGATGGCCGACCTCGAAAACTTTTCCATGGATCCGGATGGGACGAACGAGGAGGAAGAGGATCTTCCGGAACATCCCGATGGTCTTCCCGAACCAGACGAGATTGGGGATGGAGGCACCGGAGAGAATAACCTCGACGGCGAGCTCAATATCCATTACAATATTCTCCAGCTTTCCAAGATGGACCGTCTCATGGCGAAGCGCAAGATGTACAACGACTATCAATCGTTGCGCACATCCATCCGTGCTTTCCAGCACGTCATCGATGAGAACGAGGTAGCCATCGATGCTGATATCAGAGAATATGCCCGCAACAAGGCAACCTATCTGTTTACGACTCTGACCGACTACGTCACCTACAAGCTTTCGTACACATCCTATGAAGATAACCTCCAAAACTTTCTCATGTTTTCCAAGGCTCTCAACGACCTCATGCTCTTTGTGAACAATCATGGCAACAATCGGAAAAATGAAGAGGAAGCTCAGCACCGGGCCGAAGATTTCATCTCCGACAATTCCAAGGAACGCACGGCTGCACGCCTCGATAGGGAAGCACAGGAGAAGGACGAGCAGGATCTCGATGACATGAGCCCCGATGAGCTTGGCACCGAAGAGGAAGAATCTAGCGACGTGCTAGACTCCCTCGATGATCATCTTGATGCGGTGTCCGATGAGGTCGAAGCCGAGAATGGTGAAACCGCCGAAGAAACACCAACGGAAGAAGAGGGAGAGACTGAGGAAAACCCCGAGGAGACATCCGAGGAACCGGAGTCGGACATCGAACTCGGTGAGGTCGAAGACATCGGTGAACCCGAGGACATTGATCTCGATGATCTCGAGTCAGAGGATATTGGCGAAGAGCCGGACACTGACATCGAAGAGATCGAGGAGCCGGACAACGAGCCAGATGATACCGACATCGATGAACTCGAAGAGCTTCCGGATGAGGGCCCAGACACCGACATCGAATCCGATGAGATTGATCGAGAGCTCGAAGCGCTGGATCTCGAGGATCTCGATATTCCCGATTTCGATGAGGAGGAAGAGGACATCGAAGGAACGACCCGCAGAGAATCGACACGGAATCGCCGCGAACGCAAGATCGAGGGAGAAGGAAGCGAGGATATCGATATTCCAGACTTTGACATCGAGGGTATCTGAGCGTATCATTTTATAAATATGCAATGAAAGTTCATAACAACAATATAATGGACGATTTTTGGTAATGGATTGCGTGTTCTATTAACGAAATATCGTTCCAGGCTGCCTGGGGAGTGTATCCTCCCAGGGGTACGCTCATACAACATAGCTGTCCAGACCCATTTTTACTTTTAATTTTCATGAAAGGAGGCTGCGTAATAATGAGTGCACTGTTTGGTGGTACTAATAAGAGCCACGACATCATTGACATTGTTGCCAGTCTGCAGAAGGGCACCAAGGCCATCTGCAACGAGAGCGTCGCCGGTACGGACGTCTCTGACATCCAGATCAAGAATATGGCCGATAACATCAAGGACCTCATGCTGGAACACTACAGCAAGATTCTCCCCGATGAAAAGTTCGAGACCATGCTCCAGGAAGATGCTGACTCCGTCAGCCAGATCTTCATCAACAACCTGGCCGAGTCCAAGAACTCCCTCAACGAGTCCGCGTCTCTGCCCAGCCTGGTCACCCTCACCGCGTCCATCGCCACGACCATGCGTACTCCGTACGAGGCCGTGCTGCATCGCCTCTTCGACACTCGTACTCTGGACAAGCAGACCGTCGAGATCGAGGAGGTCATTCCGACCATCAAGGCTCCCGGCGAGGACCGCGAGGAGGACCTGATCGACGCGCTGGCTCCCTATGCGCCCACTCCGTTCGTTGATCGTACCGAGATCGAGGTCGAGACTCTCACCGGTGGTCTGGTTCCCGGCGCTGCCTGCAAGAACCTGCCTCTGCTCGAGGGCAAGAACCCGCTCTTCAAGATCAACCGCGATGTCCGCATCACCAAGATCGACGTCGAGATCGATGGTGTGGCCGTTCCCGAGGAGAAGATCTCCATGGCGAAGGGCACGACCCCCTATTTCGATGCGAAGAACAACACTCTGAGCTGCGTGTTCGACGTCAACGCCGACTCCGGCTTCACCACCGTGACCGTCGATGCGAAGCTCGACTTTGATCGCAGCATGATGGTGTCCCTGCATGCCGATGAGGCCGTCAAGAAGGTTTACTTCTATGCGACCGTGAATCATCAGGAGCACACCCACCCGATCTACACGAGTTTCCGCAACAACTTCACGCAGTTCATCGTGCCGACCCGTCCGCACATCGAGATCAGCCTGCCGCAGGAGATGCGCACCGATATCGCGAACAGCATTCAGCACTTCGCGAACACGGACATCATCACCGCCATGACCGAGAACATCACGGTGATCAGCTCCCGCATGGAGGATCAGCGCCTGAAGAAGTGCCTGGACGAGGGTCACGAGTTCGAGGCCATGTTCCCGTTCGATGCTCCCGGCTACTTCGCCTATGGCAACCTCGAGTGGATCCGTCGCGAGTTCATCCCGTTCCTGGATCAGTGCGCGCTCAAGATGAAGAACGACTGGAACATCACCGACTGCCACTTCCGCGTCGGCGTCAGCCCCTACATCCTGCGCATCCTGGATACGGACTACACCATGGACAAGAGCCTGAGCGAAGAGAGCAAGGGCAGCGGCGTCATCAACTACAGCATCGGCTGCAAGACGTCCACCAGCACCTTCTACTTCATCAGCTCTCAGCAGATCAACGACAGCACGCTGCAGATGCTGCTGATCCCCAACAACTTCACCAACAGCCAGGTCAAGACCTACAACTACTTCAAGTACAGCTCTTTCCTGACTGACCAGCTCCGCCGCGCGGACAACCATGCGCAGCCCGCGATCGTCTACAGCGAGCGCAATCTGCCCGTGGTCTTCCGCCCGCTCAGCACTGTCTGCACCATTGACGGCATGCCCGTTGAGAAGGAAGACGGTACGCGCTGGATCAAGCGTGTCTAATCCATTTAGGCGCTAACCATCTCTTGTGCTTGATTGGATTAACAAATCTGCCTGAACAAAGACACCCCTCCCGATTTTGGGAGGGGTGTTTTCGTCCATATATCATAGCACAGAAGGAGGTTTCCGCATGGAATCTAAAAAGGTTAAAATAGCCAAGAAGCATGCTGAGATGTTAAACAATATGGTCCCCGAGAGCATGATCAGACCATATCTCACCATGACAGATCCTGACGTTGATCCCAACGAGGTCGTACCGGAAGCATCTGGTCGACCGAAGTTCATCTAATTTCCCATCGCACAAGGAACCCGATCGGGTTCCTTTTTCCGGTTAGATCCGGGTTGGTAGCTATATACCATATTGATGAATCCAAGGAAATTAACATCTAGGAGGATCATAGATCATGACAAAACGAGAAATTAGAGAGCACGAGTGTTTCTTGATACCGAAACACATCTTCAAACAGGAGGTATCTTTGCTCAGATCAATGCGTCGATTCGGCGAGTGTTACCAGCTCGATCGCTATCCCACCTTCGACGCGTATATCGGAACCGACAAGCCGCACATCAACATGATCGTCGAGCGCGGCAGACTGTTTCCGGAGCAATACTTCTTCATCACCGTTGACGGTGATGATCATTTCTTCCAGGGGTATTATCATGGCGATGCGGTATTCTACCAAACAAACTCATGCACGGAGGCACTGGATGATGGGACAGTCACAATGTCATACTAATAGCACTACGATCTGGGAATATCATGGCATCTCATACACGATTGGATCGGAGCGTACCTTTGTGATATCGACCGATAATACGAGAAAGACCAAACCCTTCGGTCTCATATCACAAGAGTTTGACATTGAGACATTTGTCAGGGAGCATGCGGACAGCTTCGATCATAACATGCTGGTCATCTGGGCACGCATCATTGATATGAAGATCGACCGTCGAGGCAGAGTCTATCCCATCGTTAAACCAATCACAGCCTTCGAGCGTCAAACGCTGGAGCGTTGTGGAGCACTCGACATATTAGAAGGAGAATAGTCATGGGAAGGAAAAGAATCGTGGACAGACCAGAGCTTGATGTCATTCGGGAGCACATGCCCATACCGACCATCGAGTTCACCCTCGGTTTCGAGGAGTTTATCAGGTATCATCGGTTAGCTCCATACAAGTATAGGTTATACCGCAACGGCGTGGTGTACAACGACGTGGCAACCGGCACTGTTCGTCATTTCGGTTTCACCGGTGGAAAGGATCTCCATCGTTATCGTCGATGGATGACGATTCGGCGCCGAGAACAGAAAAAGTATGCGGAAGCCATCAAACGGGAACACGCTGCCCGGGCAAAGTACGACTTCATCCACAACGAAGTACAGCGCGACATTGATGCCGAGGCACAGCGGGCCGAGGACTGCCTCAATCAGGCGTGCTCTATCTTCGAGGAAATCAAACGGCTCACCAAGCTAAGAAAATCTTTGAGAGTAAGGAGTAATGTTCAATGATCGAGAAGTTTCTCAGTGTGGCCATCAGGCTACTCTACGACGATGCGCGCGAAGACGCCGAAGCACTGCTCAACGATGGTGAATTTGAGTATAACTTCGTGGATGGCCAGACGCTCATGGTGCAGGAAGATGATGCTCAGGAGATTCTGGAGATTCTCCAGGAGTCCAACATCGATTGTAGGTTTATCTGGTAACGCACCCAAAAGAAGACACCCGCCGGGGTGTTTTCTTTTTATATGAAACCAGCGACACATCTATAATATCCAGGCCTGAGTGCAATCATTTGGAACAAAGGAGGATGTATCGATATGCATCTTTCTCAGCAGGAAGTGGCAAACATTGCCAACCGAGATTTCATCCTCGGAAATACCACGGTGGAGGAACAGATCGACTTCATCATCGATCAGATCAAGCATCCGTTCGACAGTGGAGACTCGAACTATTTCAAAAAGCTCGCGAAGATGGTCAACGAGGACAAGCTCGATGCGATCTGCCTCGATCTATTTCGTCAGATCGAAAACGTATACCCACATTTCGAGGTCGATGTCGAAAACACCGACGCGCACATTTCCGAATACTTCGAAGCTGTCTACAAATTCTTCGTGCGCAACATCCAAAAACTCACACGCATCTTTCTTCGCGAGTACATCGTTCACTCGGCGAAGCATCGCAAAAATCTCGTCGAGGAATACATGGATGCGAAGATCCCCAACTATCCGAAGGAGCAATACGGAACCAAGGAGTTCTACATACTCATCACAAAGATGCCATCCATCGTGCGCGACGTCTTCGAGAATGACATCCGTCTCGAAAAGTTCATCGACTACATCGAACGCGCAGATAAACATCCGCTATACTTCAAGGTGATCCGAGACATGCTCGATCGAGGCATCCTCATCGACTACCACATCGTGTCTGATATCTACGAACAGTTCCGCGATTCCGATCAGTACGATCGGTCCATGTGCAAGCTCCAGATGACCGTCACCGACGATCTCATTAACCCATATCTCGAGGACAACGGTCTCATGGATCTCAAGAATCCTCCCATCATGGAGATGGAAGATGATGATGTGGATGGCGAGGATGATGACGATGACGACTCCAACATCATCGTCGAGCGAGGACCAACCGAATCGGATCTGGACTAGAGATCCAACAAAGGAGATTAACACAATGAACCTTGATAACCTGAATGCACTGCGAGACGATCTCGATGCCAAGGCGAAGACTGACCTTGAGATCAATTCGGACAATTTTGGCGATGAGAGCGAACTCAGTCCGGAGGAAAACGAAATCATCGAACGTCTCCGGTCCGAGCAGCCGGACACCATGCTGGTGGTCAACGATACGGATGAGACCGGTCAGAGCACGCAGATTCCGATGGGTGAATACGCAAAGACCCTCGATGGCCGACACGTGGTGCTCGATGGCATCGATTCGGACGCCGAGGAGATACTCAAAACCATCAATCGTGGCGACGTGATTCCCTCCGAGGATGATCTGCGAAAACAATCGGAACGCCATGCCGTGGATATGTTTCACACTATGAGGCGTTCCGGAGCTCCGGAGATGACCGACGAGGAGTTTCTGCGGGTGGATAGGCTTGCCATGGATGCGCTGCGCAATTTCTACGGAGACAGAAAGGTCACATCGGATCTCATCACCGGCGACCTCGGCAAACGTCCGCTTAATGCCATCGCAAAGATCCTTCCCGAGAAATTTGTTGACTGCTTCGTGAGCGAGAATGAGATCAAGTTCAATAGTATACAGGCCAGAAATCGCTTCATCAATGTGCTTTCGTTCATGGTTTCCATGGGTCCCGAGATGGACTATCTCAACGACTACATCGAGAACGAGAACAAGCTCCTCCTCGTATCCAAGCGTCTCATGGAATGTCAGATCAACTTCTCGAAGATGCTCAAGGACAAGGAGAAACTTTCACAGATCGTTGCCCGGTCCCAGAAGCTCATCACCGACGATACGACCTTTTGGCAAAAATACATCAAACTTCCAAACCGCATACACAACGAGTTTGCCCAGGGTGTGGTGATCTTCGAAGAATACGAGGATGCATACGAACGCATCCTCGATGACTATCCCGATACTCCCGAGAATGCCTCCGCACGTGAGCTCATCGAGAACGAGATCAAAGAGTGCGAGATCAAACAGGAAGTATACTCCAAGATCTCCGAGCTCGAGCTCATGCGCAGGTTGCATGCCATTCTCTCCGATCGATATCGAAACAACATGAAACTCTCGCTCAAAAGCATCATGGACGATGCCGAGGACGCGGTCGAACGCATTCGTCGCTGCAAACAGGAACTGCCCTTCCCTGGGTTCCAGAATAATATGAAGCGGTCGAGCCAGATATTGAGCGCCTACCTCGCATCCTACACAAGCATGCTCCTCGGTCATAACAAGACGGTGTCCGATATGACCGTCAAGGAAGGCTACGAATCGGCTCCGATGAAATTTTCTCTCATTCACATTCCAGATCACGACGATGCCGATGTGTGCCAGGTGTTTGCGCTGTTGCTGGTGATTCTCATGGGACGGATTCTCAAGAATCTCACCAAGGATCCGAACAAGTACAACGCCATCACCCTCGACTCGTACTTCAGGCTCTTTTGTCGACTCGGGACCGACCTCTATGTCATGGAGGATGTGTGGACAATGCTCCGAGATGATGTGCGCTGGATCCTCGAGTCATTCTATGAACCGCAGAAGATCGAATATCAGCGCTCGGAGAGTCGCAAGAAGGCAAATCGTGGGAGATGATTTCGATCATATATTATACTCCAGAAGAGGGAAATCGATGGTGCCATCGATTTCACCAATAAAATGAAATGAGAGGAGTATGAGATCACATGACCGCCGAATATGAAGAGATCAAGAAACAGGTTCGTTCCATCGGCAACGGACTGCATCACTGTCCCACGTGCATGCTCATCTATGAGAATGGTGATGGCATCTATCACAAGGGCTACCACAAGCGCATGGTAGATTTCTACGAGAGGATCGATTCCCAGCACACCATCTATCCCTACTACGAGGATCCCGAAGAGCTCCGTCGTGACGCCTTCAATGCAAAGGTCACCGATGAATACCGCAGGGCAGTCCTGGCTCTCATCGCACATTACTATCGGGCGCTCTTCATTGCCCAGGGTGCACATGGTCCCTATGATCGTGGCGGTGAGTACATTTCATTCGAAAGATACATCGCCATGTTCCTCGGCGCCAATGGTGACATGCCGCTGCCCAGTCTGAGATCGTTCGGACCGAGGGTATACGCCGCACTCATCAAGACCTATGGTACGGAAACCGGCCTCGTTCCCGGCAATGCCACGATCTTTGCCGACTGAGCAACTGAACATAATAGAAGAGACGAATCGAGTCCAAATCCTGGGCTCGATTCTTCTTTTTCTCAATTCATCAAAAATTAGACATGTTTATATCCTACCAGAAAAGGAGGTTAGCTGATCCATGCTAATCAATAAACGCAATGGTGCACAAGTTGACTTTGACCGCGAAAAGATTGTACAGGCGATTAAGCGGGCCAATAATTCCGTCGATGTTTCCGAACGGTTAGGCGACGCGGTCATTGATGAGATCGCCAACACCATTGAACACAGATGCCAGAACATTGGGCACATTCCCACGGTCGAAGAAGTACAGGACATGGTCATCAAGGACATCCAGCGCTACGGTGCCTTCGACCTTGCTACCAGCTACACCATATATCGGTACCAGAGGAGCCTCGTGCGGGCGGGCAACACCATCGACAAGAAGATCTTCAGTATTCTGGAAGGTACCAACGAGGAAGCTCGCACCGAAAACTCCAACAAAAACATTGACATCGCACCCGTGCAGAGAGATTATATGGCCGGTGAGGTGAATCGTGACATCACCGAACGCATTCTCCTGCCCAAAGAAATCATCGCCGAACACAAGAAAGGCGCCATCCATTTCCATGACAGCGACTTTTTCGGCCAGAAGATTCACAACTGCGCACTCATCAATATTGACGACATGCTTCAGCATGGGACAGTCATCACGGACACCAAGATCGAGAAACCTCATTCCTTTGCAACAGCCTGTAACATCATGACCCAGATTGTGATGCAGGTTGCTTCCTGCCAGTATGGTGGTCAGACAGTGTCTTTGTCGCATGTGGCCCCATTCGTTGACATTTCCCGTCAGAAGATTCGCAAGAATCTCCTCGCCGAGAACGAAGAGTCTGGTACGACAATGAATGAAGAGCAGGTTGAAAAGCATGTTCAGATTCGACTCGCGCGTGAGATCGAGGCCGGCGTGCAGACGATTCAGTACCAGCTTTTGACCATGATGACAACCAACGGGCAAACGCCCTTTGTCTCGGTTGCCGCATATCTCAACGAAGCTGATGATGTGGCTCGGGTAAACGGTCTTGATCCGGTAGTTCTTCGCCAGGATCTTGCCATGATCATCGAAGAGGTGCTCAAGCAGCGCTACCAGGGCATCAAAAACAAGGAGGGTGTCTGGATCTCTCCGCCGTTCCCGAAGATCCTATACTTCCTCGAGGACGATAACAACAAACCCGGCACCAAGTACTGGTACCTCACCGAACTGGCTGCCAAGTGCTCGATCAAACGTCTGACTCCCGATTACATCTCCGAGAAACAGATCAAGGAGCAGAAAATCAATGCGATCGGCCAGCACGACTCATACCCCTGCATAAACAAAACCTGTGCCTGATAATGGTGACATTATCAGCAAACTCATCTAAAAGGAGAAAGTCCTGATCATTGTGACATGGATCAGGATCACTTACCTTACTAAATTGATTGATAGCACCAAACCAATCATAAAAGTCTAACGACTATCGAAAGCATGTATATTCGAGAAATACGGTATTCATAGCAAGTAGAGTAGGGCCGCAAGCTAATGGCGGTACGGCATTGGGAAAGTAAGTCCGTTCAAATCGAAAAGATGAGACGTCTGGATCACGGTAAACAGTGACCAGCGTGTGATATAGTCTGATATCCCATGGTAACATGGGGAAGTTCATGAGAGAACTGCGTGATGTTGCGAATCACGTGAACATTTATGGGGATGTCGCAGCTTCTTGACTCCGGATCGAATGGTCGGCACTGGCATCGGTAATGTGGCCAATGCTGGCAATTACGAGGCTGACCACGGTAAATACTATGGACGGTTGACTACAAAGGTTGAGCCGTCGATAAACCATGTGAACATCCAGATGGATGGTGTGTGCGATGTTAATATCTGCATGCTAACGGTATCACTTACAATAAGTCGAAAGACGAATGCGGTGACTAAGAGAGCCTGAAGCCTCCGACGAGGCCATATGGGAATACCGTGCCAATAACCGGATGGGAACGTCCGGGGACGGGTGTAGAGACTATCGAAAACTATAGAAAGCTTGTCGAGGACTACAATGCGTTAAATCTATAGTTAGTAGAGTAGGAGTGGTATCAAGACCACATGGTCATCAAATGTCCAATGATGATCACCCAAGCGCATGGATCAGCAAATAGCTGATAAGAGATAGTCCAATTATCGACGTCTGATTATCAACCAAGGCGTCGTCACGATCAATCTCCCCTATACCGCAATGGAATCCGACGGTGATATGGATAAGTTCTGGAAACTCTTTGATGAGAGACTTGAGCTGTGCCACCGTGCTCTGCGCATTCGCCACGAGAGACTTCTCGGGACTCCGAGTGACATGGCGCCCATCATGTGGCAGCATGGTGCGCTTGCCCGTCTGAAACCCGGCGAAACCATCGACAAGCTTCTCTACGATGGATACTCCACCATTTCGCTCGGCTATGCCGGACTCTATGAGTGTGTCAAGTACATGACCGGGGAATCCCACACCAATCCCAATGTTGGCAAGCCCTTTGCGCTCAAGGTCATGAAATACATGAATGATAAGTGCAAGGAATGGAAGCTCGCCGAGAACATCGACTACTCTTTGTATGGAACACCCATCGAGAGTACGACCTATAAGTTCGCGAAGGCGCTCCAGCGTGATTTCGGCATCGTCGAAGATGTTTCTGATCACGGATATGTGACCAACAGCTACCATCAACGTTAAGGTGGCAGTGTGTCGTGAGGCATGCTGATAAAATCAAGTGAACCCGTACATGCGGGGTGTGTTCAGGACTGTGAGTTCTGAATGCTAACGGTATCAGCGGAACTAAGACAGGCTATGTGACAATCATAGCCCCCGATTCATAATCGGGTCCGGGCGAATATGCTGACTAAGAGAGCCTGAAGGTCCTAATAAATAGGATAGCTGGGTGATACCGTGCTAAGGTTCTATTGTACAATAGGACAAAGTGTAACGACTAACCGGGGTAGCGCCCGAGAGGAGTCCGGTGAAAGTCCGGCTCCGTAGGACTTGAGGTCTGCATGAGCAGATTGTGAGATAGTCTATTCCCCTAATAAATATCGGGAAACCGAGGGTACTAAAGGTTAACGTTAGAGAGCAGATTTCTGCCTTCGATAAACTGCGTTTTGAGGCCGAGTTCCAGAAGCTCAGTCCCGGCGGTCAGATTTCCTACGTTGAGGTCCCGAACATGTCGAACAATATCGACGCAGTGCTGGACATCATCCGCTACATCGACGATAACATCATGTATGCGGAGCTCAACACGAAGTCTGACTACTGTCACGAATGCGGCTTCGATGGAGAGATTCTCATCAAGGAAGACAACGGCCAACTCATCTGGGAGTGTCCACAGTGTGGTAACCGCGATCAGAAGAAGATGAACGTGGCGAGACGCACGTGCGGATACATCGGAACCCAGTGGTGGAACCAGGGACGCACCGAGGAGATCCGCGACCGCGTGCTCCACGTGTCCATCCCTGAGGTTGGCAATCCAAACGAGTAGGTTCAAACAAAAGAGATGGAGCTGGGTTATCCCCGGCTCCATCTTTCATATCACAGGAGGTGAAATTGTGCACTACGGTCAAATATTCGATGCGGACGTGGCAAATGGTCCCGGCTTCCGGGTGTCGGTCTTTGTGTCAGGTTGTCGCAATCATTGTCCCGGATGTTTTCAGCCAGAAACCTGGGACTTCAACTATGGCAAGGAGTGGAACGACGATGTGATGCGGCGGGTTGTGGAGATGCTATGTCCGGGGCACATCCGCGGGCTCACGGTGCTTGGTGGAGATCCCTTTGAGCCCGAAAACATATTTCAGGTAACCCAGCTCATGACTCATGTGAGAAACGCGTATCAAAACAAAGACATCTGGGTCTACACCGGCTATACCTATGAATATCTCCGAAACATTCAAAGGTATCATCCGAGCGTCGATCAGTCGCTGGTTGATTCCATGCTTTCATGTATTGATGTGCTCGTTGATGGTCCCTTTGTCGAAGCTCAGAAGGATCTCACTCTCACCTTCCGCGGTTCTCGCAATCAGCGTCTCATCAATCTACGAGCCATGCGCGAAACAGGCAATCTCAATGAGATTCGTCTCTGGGAAGAGTGAACACCTCTATAATGTGAGGTGATAAAGATTATGCAAACCTTCCGTCTTGATAAGGAAAAGGCCTATGTTGATGCATATGCGATGGAATACTATGTCCCATATCACATGCTCGACAAGGCCTACCGTGGATACAAGTACTATGAACTTGCCGGAACCAAGGTGAAGTTCTTCGGCGTTGGAAATATGCGCTTCTTTGCTTCGGAGAAAGCCATGGAGGATCCTTTTTCTTCCAAGGTGTATACCCTAGGGGTACCGATGATGCTTGTCTGCGAACCCTCCGACATTTCGGTGCGCGATGTGAAGTTCACCAAGGGTGGCAAACCGCGCAAGAGTGTCGTGCTCACCTTCTATCGCAACGATATCTTCGTGGACAATCTCAATCTTCTCCAGAACGGCAACAACGTCATGGTCCTAATGAATCTCATCGAATCTGGAAAACTTGACAATGTGCTTCCGGATGATGCGGCGGAAATCTTCCGTGATGTGCAACTCATGAATAAGAGTAAACTGAGGATTCCGCCGGAGGAAGAGGAGATTATGATCTCCGAGCGCTATCGTGATCCGTCCAACCACATGCGAAAAGCGCGCTATCACGAAGGGCCGTTCGTTTCTCCGGATGAGCTTGTGTCGCTGAACATGCGTCAGGAGGCCATGTCTTCCACCACATACCAGGCAATCACTCATGAGGATATCAACACATCGTTGATTTCTTCGGTGAATCGAAAGAGGGCCGGCATAGTTGATGAACCGACACCGTCCGAGGCTGTGGTTCGTAATATCACAAGCGAGCTCGACCGCATGACCAAGGAACGCGATGAACGCAACGCCGAACGTGAAAAGGTGGCAAAAGAAAAGGCTGCCGAGAATGCCAAGGATCGAGAGATCCAAGACCAAGAAAAAGAAACGACAAACGAGAAGCAGGAGGGGTGACCCTCCTGCTTCTTTTCATCCAATCCACAGCGCTACTCATCAGCCCTCGGTATTCCGTTGACCGGGTACACGTTGGAATATATAAATGTCCTGATGCAGAACAGATTTACGCAAACATGAGTATAAGGGTATTATGTATCCGGAACAATGAGGGTAACATTGTCTCGGACAACAACCTTCCAGCTCTATATGTTTTCATTTTTTGCAAAGAATGAATACCACAAATCTATCAAAAGGAGGTAGACGTAGAAATGCTCGTTTTGTCTTCCGAGAATAGCTCCTATCTGTTTTCGCAGATGAGCGTCAAGGTAACCGACAACACCGTCGTGCCTGACGAAGAAACGACTTCCTACACCCAGGTTCCCAACTTCTGCCTTCTCGTGCCGACGGTGCAGGACGCTGGTCCCACTAACCAGATGGACCTGTACTATCCCGATGAGCTTGTGCGTTATCAGAAGACCTACGGCAAGCCCAACTGCACGAAGTATGGCTTCGGCCCGGATCTGATCAATGATTTGCTTCAGATGAATCTGAACGACATCGGTATCTGGACTGTGAACCTCCGCGATGAGAATGCGCGCAAGGCTAACGCGGTCGTGCTCATGAAATATCGCGTTGCCGAGAACGAGGCGTACACCGACGCCGATGGTAACCAGTACTACTACGATGAGAATGGTCAGCTCACCACCGAGGAAACAACCGGCGGCAAGGCCAACACCCCGATCATCCGGGATGTCATGCATGTCAAGTTCTCCACCGCCACAGTGGCGGGCACCGTCAATGCCGATGGCACCGTCAGTGGCGGCATCACCAAGTGGACCGATCTCATCACCGCCATGAACAACATGGCCACCGAAACTCCCGACGACGATGGCTACAAGACCATTCCGGTCTTTGCGGTCATGTACAACGGCGCATCCACCTTCGGCAACAACACCTACATGAACCTTGTCCCGAAGATGGCTGAGTACGATGGCAACATGTACTACGACATCACCGCCTTCGATGGTATCAACACGTCCACTGCTTCTATGCTGTCCCTGGACATCAACAGCGGGGCTGTTTATAATACCACCTACTTCATGGAGACACTCTTTAACAATCAGTTCAAGAATCTCCACATGGTGGCGTTCGACGGTATCGAAGAGCTCTATGAGCTTGTCAATAAGTACATGTACACGCTCAACGATTACATCGTTGCGCCGATCGATGAGGCGACTGGCAAGCGTGTGATCACTCCGTCCAAGAGCTTCACGCAGGTCGACATCTTCAATGCGGCCGAGTTCGCATTCACCGTCGACGAGGGCAGCCTCAACGTCAAGGCCACCGCCGGCATCAAGCTCGCGAGCGGCACCGATGGCAAGAAGACTCGCGACGAGCTCTTCGCCGACTTCTTCAACGCCAAGATTGTCGAGGATGTCAACAGCGTCCTTCGCTATCAGTTCAACTATGTGCCGTCGCTCGGCTACGATGCCAACACGAAGCTCTCCATCGTCGAGTTCATCAAGAACCGCAACAACTTCACCGTCGGCATGCTCGAGATGGGTTCCACCACCGGCACCTTCGAAAGTGCTATCGTGGATCGTCAGGCTAACTTCTACGAAGACATGCCCGATATCCACATGATCGCCGCTTGCCAGGGCGCGATGATGTTCAACCCCTACATCCGTCGCACGGTTCAGTATCCGGTCGGTTATCTGGATACCATTGCGCTGATCCGCAACATCCAGGGCTACGGCAATCCGTATAATCCGGGCGCCGGCGCTGACTTCCGCATTACCGGCTACATCGAGGATACCATGAAGTATGCCCCCGAGAAGGTGGATCTGGCGAATTCTCTCCAGAAGAACCGCATCAACGTCTACATGAAGGACAACCGCGAGGGCGGCTACAAGTCCGATCAGCTCATGAACACGCTGCTGCTCTCGGATCGCACCGAGCTCAACAACTCCTTCATCATCAGTTCGATGCTCTATGACCTGCTCTATCTGGTTCACGTGAATCACTTCAAGTTCAATGAGGCCGCCGAGGTTCGTCGCTTCAACACCAACGTCGACGAGACGATCAACAAGAAGTATGCCGAATTCTCCGCGTCCATGAGCTGCGAGGTCTATCGTGCCGGCACCAGTGGTCGTGCGCGCTATCGGAACAAGATCAAGGTCACCGTTGATCTCAAGGATATCAACAAACAGACCGACGTCGAGATTGTTCTCGAGGATAACTAAGAAAGGAGGACATGACATATGGCAACAAGAGAAATTGGCCCCAATCCCAATCCGCTCTATACCACCAATGAAGATGGGAAGCTGAAGTGGGGCGATCGTATTCAGCAGTCCACGATCTATGATGCTGAGTCTCAGCTCATCCGTGGCACCATGTCCTTCTCGAAGGATAAGCTCCAGGAACTCGATCCCTCCTACACGGGCTACACGCACGTTTTCGTTCTACGTCTTCCCGAGTTCATGACCGCCATCGCAGATGGTCGTCTCATGGAGGGCTACGACGGCTACAAGACCGGCAAGGATGACAGTGACAAGCTCTCTGCCACCTCTCCGGTAGCCATCGCCCGTGCGCATTGCCGCAACCTCAAGACCCTCTTCGAGCTCGGCTCCACCTCCTACAGTGGTACGCCCGATCTCCAGATGCAGGTTTCCCAGGTTGCGACCGGCTTCAACGAGCGCAACTATCCCGCGCCCACCACCGCGGCCTATGACAGCACTTCTTTCACGCTGCGCTGCCTCGAAACCCGTGGTGAGCCCCTGCGCCGCGCTCTCGAGTACTACGTCAACGGTGTTACGGATGCCAACGTCAAGGCCACCATGCTCCACGGTGCCCTCAACGCGGACAAGACCGCGCCGATGGATCCCACGCTGGCGAACTATACGTTCTCTATCATGGTGGTCCAGACTGACCAGACGAACCTGCGCATCCAGGATATCTCGGTCTGGCCCATGGCGATCGTCACCAATGTCGAGCGTTCCAACTACCTCGACTGGACCAACGGCGAGATCGATATCGTGCAGCCGCAGGATGTTCAGTTCTCTGGCGTCTATCTGCCCGATTCGAACAACGAGTACATCACCGCCAAGGCGATGAAGCTCCTCGGTCGTCGCATGCGTCTCTATCGCCGCTTCAAGGATTTGACCGCCGATCAGATCGGCATCGATTCCTGGCAGGATGGTGGCGAGTTCGGCTATAATGGTTCGAGCGCCACGAGCGACTAATCTCAGCACAATGATGAAACCCCGGGGCTTCGGCTCCGGGGTTTTTCATTTTATAATTCGTGCTACATGACTATAATTTCACCAGGTTCAAAGGAGGAAATAATCTCATGACCATCGAAGAACATGCCAAAGCTGTTACCGTACCGGGCACGGTGGTGTTCCATTTCAAGCGTATGCTCTGCACCGACGAAGAGCTCGCCCGCGAACCAAACATGTATCTCTATCAGGTCATTGGTGTCACAGAACACACCGAAACCAAGGAGCGTCTTGTGACCTATCGTGCGCTCTATGGTGATCGTAAGATCTATGCGCGGCCGTACGATATGTTCGTGTCGCCGATCGATCGCGAGCGATACCCCGATTATGATGGAACGCTATACCGCCTGGATGTCTGGAATGGGTCTGTGTTTGAAAACAATTAACGAAAGGTGGATACTATTACCATGGAACAGATTAAGAAGAAACCGGCCGAGGAAGAAATGCCATTTGCGGTCGCAAACATACTAATATCATATGTTAACGGGTTCTACGATCTCAATCAGGCCAACGTTGCTCTCAAAGCTTGTGGAGCAAGTTTCCGGATCATCGAGGGCGAGAACTCTCTTAGCCAGGAAGAGAAGGATGAGGTCTCAATCGCCGGAGGCCCAGATACCGTCACCGGCTGGGGACTTGTGGAAAGCTCAGACGGGAAGCTTCGCAAAGTTTTCTGCGAAAACGGAACCCTGCGCGACTTTGCATCGCCGATGAATTCTCCGGTTGTCTCATATTTTCTCATTGCGAACCGCATCTATCGTGTGCAGGGAGACCTGATTGCTAACCTGTGATCAAATATATATCATAATTAAGAACGGGAGATCCTTTGGGGTCTCCCGTTTTTCATTTTTAACGAAAGGAATGAGCTATCATGAAAATTTATATGCATGACAGGATGGCGCACGCGTACGTATCCCGAGGCAATCTTATGGATGATTGTCGTTATGCACATATTCGACATCCGCAAGATTCGATTAAAGAATACGAGCTCAAATGTTCGCCGGAAGAGGAATCGGATCTGCTTTCTCGCATCGAAGCATGTAGGGACGCGGACGAAGGACGCTGGATAGGTGAGTATAAACCGGAACTCTTCATCCAAATCTACCCCGATCACTGTGCAGATGCGCTCTTCGGGGCACCGCCAAAGGGGACAACGTTTTCTCTTACCGATACAGGAGGAGAAGCAGTATCACTCAATCTGTTGACGTATCCCGGAATGCCGGAGGATGCCATCATTAAGAATTCGATGATTTTCAAGAATGATCGAGGATATTATATCCGTGAAATAGTCAATCCGAATTATGATGGACATGGGGACGGCAAGCTACTATTTCTTGATCGTTCCTATCATGGACAGATCTTGGTACTAGCGCCTGTCGATGTGAAAGTTACGGCAGACAAGGGAAACTACGGATTTTTCATTCCGCAATTTCCTGACCTGTCCTATGACAATCTTCCTGCAATTCTCGATTATCTCTGGGAAAGGGATATTGATACATCAACGATGATCAAGAAGATCGAGTCTCCGATTTTGGGAACGTTCTATATTTGGAATGATCCAGAAGTTGGAAGCTATTCCAGCACCTATCGCATTTTTGTGGAGGGAGAAGATGGTAAAGCGGTTTCTCAGTTCATACTTCTTCTGGACTATGCCACCGTCGGAGAGCATTTGGCCAGTTGCTGCGTCTGGGAGAAGAGTTTCGGCGAATTGTTGCTGGAGGATATGTATCTGGATGACTTGGGTCTCAAAGACGGTTCGGTGTTGGAAGCAATAGAAAAGCAATTTCATCACTGCAAATTCCTGCACGAGCGTCGCAACGATTCCGGTACCAGTTCTCTTGATATATTCCGGAAATATTATCCGAATGAATCGCACAGAATTCTCGGAGCTTACTGGAAAAAGGATATGGACAAGCGGTTTGGCATTCGTTTTCTTGATGAAGCTATCGTTGATGGGGCCATCGTTCCGTATGAATGCATTCCTGAGGGGACCGTCGCATTCGGTTTTGAACCGGAGAATTTCACCGCATTCATTCATATTGGAAGGGATGAATTTTTTAAGCTCATCGGCTATGTTTCTGAGGTAAATGAAAATGCGGAGGAGAATATCCAAAGCAAGATCGATGCGGGTAAAATCAAATTGGCTAAGATCTAATCTAATATGGGAGGATAAAATATGAATGACAAAAGGCCGATTGCCTCTCAGTTTGTGCTGAAACTTCTACCAAAACTATACTCACAGCTTGGTGAGGATGATCCGTGCAACTGGTCTATGGTTGGACCCGGCAAAGCGAACAATAACATCAATTATATTTCCATCTCTGGACTTGGATACCCTGGAGAATTTCGTTATATCCCAAGCGATCAGGCAACCAGTCTTTTCTTACGTAATTCGCTCGATCATTTCGATCCTGCTGATTATGTGATAAACAGGCGTGAATACGAGGATCTCTGGAAGACCAAACGAGGCTTCCACCTCACCGACGAAGCGATTACACGCACATCGCTCGATGGCAACTCGGTACTCAGTATCGGCATTGAGGAATATGACAGCGAAGATACCAACGACCGCGAAGCTGTCATGGTGTTGATGCCAAACGAAGATAGCAACTTCATAACCTCGCTAAGTCGGCGATATTTCAAAGCCATGTGCAACCGAAATCATGCATTACCAATGGATGATTATGGTGAGATTGATACTGGTGGTAATGTGATGTTTGAGCATATCATCGTAAACCCAGACAGATCCATTATTCGAGGTCGAGATCAATATTGTAATCATATCGAATTTTGGTATCAGGTCAGCAAGCTTATCGATGCCGGTGCTCGCTATCTTGTGACGCAGTATGCACTGCCGAGCGACATCTATGAGAAGACCGAACGCTACATCGTATGGTTGCTTCACAGAGACTATCCGCTCAGAGAGGAAGATTTTGCATGATAACAGTATACGATCTTGTGGATCTCATGAACCATGGTGCAGGCGGCGATGGGAAAGGGGTCATCTATGTCGAAGATGATAGTTCCACCGACGATGATCCCATCATCGATCTTGACCTGCTCAAGAACGATGAACTTCAGACCGTGATGGATCATCCGGTTCATCGGATCGAGATCGTGAAGGATCCGGACAACAAACTAGCGATACTCTATCACATTGATCTGCATGATGAGTGTCCACATCCCGGAATCAGCGAACCCATATCGATCATGGAGTATCTTGCTCTGATCGACCCATCCACCAACATTGTCATCGAAGATTTCTTTAACACCGATGAATATCTGGAGCACTTCCTGATCCACTACGCAGAAAATAAGACCGGCACATTTCCGATCATGCGCATACGCACGTCGATGAAATCCGTGCGCGTTCGCATTCCGGATTTTAGCGAGGAGGAATGAACGAATGGACAAACGCATCGCAATCTATCCAGGAACCTTCGACCCATTCCACAATGGGCACCTGGACATCGTTCGAAGGGCGGCAAGACTCTTTGATAAGGTCATCATCGTCATGGCCGATAATTCGGCAAAGAAGGAAAGACGCTGGCCAGCAGGGCTCATGGAAGAGGCCATCGCAGAAACCATAGATGCAGAGATCGATGCATTTTCTGAAATGAACAGAGTTTTCGTGTTGTCATCGAGGGGTATGACAACTGCGCAGTTTGCGATCACGCATGATGCGTGCGCCATCATCCGCGGAATTCGCACCGCCAGTGATCTAGACTATGAAAATGCGGTATGTCAGGGAAATAAGATGTTATATCCCGGGAATGCTGACAAGCTAGAGCACGTGTATCTGTTATCCGATGGAAGTATGACATATCTGTCCTCATCGTTTGTTCGAGAAATGGTGAGACCGGACATCCCTCTACAGGTCCTCGATAAAATGGTTCCCAGACCGGTATATGAACTTATCGCCAGAGAGGAGTATGGCTGATGAATCATGATATCTTTGTGTTGCTATGCATGATATTCCTTCATATTCTCGATGACTTCCATCTGCAGGGAATCCTTGCCAAGATGAAGCAGCGTGAGTGGTGGAAACGGCAGGAAGGATACGACGAGATGTATGCACATGACTGGATTCCGGCTCTCGTGCTTCATTCTTTTAGCTGGACCTTCATGATCATGCTTCCGCTGGCCATGAACAGCGGCGAACCGATCGACATGGAATTCCTTGGCATCTTCATTGGAAACATGATCGTGCATGCGATCGTTGATCATTGCAAAGCAAATCGCAGAACAATTCCACTCACGGTTGACCAGAGCATCCACATTGTGCAGATCATCGCAACGTACGTCGCGCTAATTTGATAACTGCGCATATCCATGTGTTGTTCAAATTGATTTCTCAGGGGCCATTATAGTGCCCCTGAGAATCTTTTTGTTTGCAATTTGACTCTTTTTATACCATTACCGCGACTCTATTCGACCAGCATAGAAAATATGACAAAACATCCGGATTAGAGGCTCCAAGTTGTCGAGGTTTGACATTCATATATAACAGTAACCTTATCCCTGAAAGAGGTGAATGTGCATATGAAACAATACAACTATCAAACTGCCGAAACCTACTATCTTGATCTCGATACGAAAAATGTTTCGGCACTCAAGATGGCTGTCTTGCTCGACAGCCTTGGTGTTTCGAATTTCTTTTTCCTCGCAGTCAACAACAAGAAACTTCTCACGAAGAACGGAATTGATCCCTATGATCCGGATCTATCTCGCGAAGAGCAGTACATGGTTTTCCGTGAGTGTGCGGAAAACCGCTGGTATTTCTTCCGAGAGGTGTTCCGCGTGTCCGAGGCCGGTGCCAGCACAGAGGTTGGCGGCGGTACACAGTTCCAGTTCAACCGAGGAAATCTCGCATATCTCTGGGCCAACAGTCTAAATTTGTCAACCTACCTCATCATGCCTCGACAGACCGGTAAGACCTGGGCGGCCATCGCCGATTGTACCTGGAATCATCAGTTCATTCGTGGATCCAACATTCTGCACTTCAACAAGAATCAGTCGGATGCGAACATGAACCTGCGACGCGTTCGCGATGCGATCCAGATGCTTCCGCTCTACATGCAGCATTCCAATCCGGATCTCATCGATCCCTCCGAAAAGCGCAGAATCAAGAACAACGAAAAGACGATTCGCAACACGATCAATGCCACCATCGAGGCCATGAGCTCCGCCGGCAACGAGGCAAAGGCAGACTCCATGGCTCGTGGTAAAACTGCGGCGAAGATTTGGTGGGATGAGATTGCATTCATATTCTTCAACGAAGCCATGTACGGTGCATCCACGCCTGCCTACGAAAAGGCACGCGAGATCGCCGAAAAGAATGGTATCCCGTACGGCATCAGCATCACAACGACGCCCGGTGACCTGGCCACGCCACACGGTGAGTTTGCGCACCGCATGATGGAGTCGGCGATCCCATTCCAGGAAGAGATGTATGACTGGAAACGCAAGAAGCTCTACGACATCATCTACAACACACCGGATAAGACCGGCTTCATCTTCATCCAGTTCAGTCATCTGCAGCTCGGCGAAACCGATGATTGGTATCTCGAACGCGCGAAGAAGATGGCCAATCCGATCAAGGCGCGTCGTGAGTATCTGCTCGAATGGATCAACTCCAATGGCAATTCACCCTTCGATCCGGACGACATCGAGGTCATCGGAGATCTTGCGGGCCAGCGCAAGCTTGGCGTGGAGATCCTCAAGATTAACAAATATTTCAATCTCATGGTGTATTCCGAGTACCATGGCAAGAAGCCGGTGCTGATCGGCGTCGACGTTTCCGGAGGTCTCGGCCGCGATAGCTCGGCCATCACGGTCATCAACCCCGAGAATCTTCTGCCCATGGCATTCTTCAGATCGAACATGATCCCTTCGGATCAGCTCAAGAAACTCATCGTGACACTGGTGACAAAGCGCTATCCGAACTGCGTGCTCACGATCGAAAATAACTCGGTCGGCACACCGCTCATCAACGAACTTCGCGATACGCCGGTCGGACGCGTGCTCTATCGCGAGCGCAAAAAGAAAGAGATCGATCAGGGACCCAACAACGCGACCAAGAAGCGTGTGCGTGATGTGGTCGAATATGGTCACAACACCAACACCACGAGCCGTGCACAGATGATGGAGATGCTCGAAAGCATCGTGCACAACTCTCCGACACATGTTGGATTCCCAGAACTCTACGACGAGATTCGTTACATGGAACTCAGACACGGTCGCATCGACCACTCGTCCAGCACCCACGACGACTGCACCATGTCCTATCTCGGTGCTCTCTGGGTTGTGCGCTATGGCAAGGGTCTCAAAGGCAAGGGTATCTACTACAACATCAACGAAGGTGACGATGATAGTTCTAGCCTCTACGACTACACAAGCACCCTCAACGCCGCAAAGCGTCTCGTCCTCGATCGTGACAATGCTCGTGGTGAGGATGAGCTCGTCGCATGGATGCGCTCCGAACATCCGGTCTATGATGCTGGATCGCTCGGCGAGCGTGAACGTGCCGAGATGTACAAGGCGATGGATCGTGCCGATGGCATCGACATCGAAGAGGAGAGTGCATTGGCCGCCATCGACGCCATCCCTGAGGATACGCAGAGATTGCTCCTTCGCAACTACTATGCCATGATCAATGGCGGTTCCGATGGAGACGATTTCATGGATCAGCTCATGCAACCAAGCTGGTCTGGCCAGAATAATAATTCTGGCGGCAGCATCTACGATGCCTATAGCTGGTGATAACAAAAATATAATGGGCTCATACTTGCTCGTGGGTTCATTCGCTCAACGTTTATTCTTGTTCGTTCAGTGTTTTTCTCCTTTGTAAAAGATGGTCCATCCCGGCTGGTCACCGGGATGGATCGTCTTGTCATAAAAACAATATCCCCTCCCAATGTCGGGAGGGGATATTTTCGTTTTTATCAATCACGAAGAGGGTTGATCATATTAGACTTTACTGCCTGTGAGAAAGTTTCATCGATGTATTTCTGAAAAAGCGCATCGGAATAAAGTGTATTTGAATTCTCTTTCGACGGCAAGAATCTCTTCGCGGATGCATAGCAGAATGCCAACAGAGCGGTGCTTGTGTGTAAGGGATACATCGAGACTCTATCGATCGAATCGTCCGTGATTTTATAGGGTCTGTAGTCATTGCTAAAATCCCAGAAGAGCTGCGCAAGCAACGATGCATACCGAGTTTCATCAAAACCAAGCCGATCGGAGACAATCGTTGTGAGCTGTCTGATGTCATGGCAAAGCAGATTGCCGGTCTCCATATTCTCGTAGCGCCAGCGGTCTATCATGTCAGGTCTGAGGAATGATTTGTGACTAACATTCCACGACACAAAACTGTCGAGACCGGCATCGGCCAGAATTTCGTCGAGAATTCGATAGCAGTATGCCCTCAGCGCAATGGTGTGATAATTCATGTCTCTCCTCCCTAAAAATTCTGGATATATCCAACCTGCTGATCTGTCAATCCGTTGACGCTAAGCTGAACTGTGTACAGATAGATTCCGACGAGCCGGGTCTCCTGGAGAGATATGAAGAACTCGTCGAAGCTCTTCATGTTTAGGAACAGCGATTTGTAGAGTGGTATGCGTATCCGTTTTCCGTTCACCTTGACATCGAAGAAATAGATCTCCGGTCTGGCAACGGCCAGCTCGTAGAGATTTAGCTTGTTTCCATCGAATTGCAGACAGATTCCACCCGGTTTCACTCGCGAGATCATGGCACCATAGGTGTCTTCGATCACCTTGGCCACGGGGTTTGTGGTGGTGATCGGGTAGTCGAGGCTGAGTGTTTCCACGTCAACGAGTTCATCGCGCAGGTAGAATAGGAACTTCAGGATCGCATGATCGTGTTCGGCTCGGAAATGGAGCTCTTCGCGGAGTTCCTTGGGCTTCACCTTTTCCTTGGAACCCTTCTTAGCCTCGTTCAGCTTGGCATGACCATTCGAATATGCCGTGCTGATCATCTTCACGTCGAGGAAGAGTGTCTCATCGTAGAAGCTGCCGACATACTCGTCGGTGTCAGGGATGTGGAGGATGTAGTGCATGCCGATGTCGCTGTCCTCGTCAACGGTGTAGCAATTCATGAGCATTCGATTGTGCATTAAAAACTGATCATAGCGTGATTTATTCGCTCGCTGGAGCAGTTTAATCAGCGGCTTCGCTTCCATTGGTTATCACCTCTTGTTTGTGACGTCTAACGAAATCGTTGTATTCGGCATTGAGCAAAGCTAGCTGACGGTCGAGGTCGTTGATCACCGCTCGCAGAAACCAGGCCAGCGACTCTCGGTCGAGCTGACCGATCGAGACGGTGTTGGACCTATCATCATCCGGCTCCTCATCGTGCCGTGTGGTGCTGAGAAAGAGCTTCTGGGACTTGGAATGATCCATGAGGATCGATCTATAAATATCACAGTAATATCTATGTCTTGCTTTGATTCTCATGATCTCCGCCATGGTTATGCGGATCTGTTCCAATGGCTGGTTCGGCATCATATGATCAACCCTCCTCACCCAGGTCAAGTTCCTTGATCCGCTTCTCCGCATCGTCGTAGCTCATACCATCTGCCATCAAATCCACGAGTCTGTTCATCTCATCGGTGAGCGGGAGGTTGAACCATGCCGCACCGAGAGATAGCCAGTCCTGGGAGATGTAGTCGGATGTGAACTCGGCGCCGGGGATATAATAGCGAGTATCCTCCTTGCGTTTGATCTGTCCGAGCGGGAGCATGTTCTGATATTTGCTAACCTTGTGCGGAATGATGAGTCTGCCGATCTGAGTTGATCTGGACAGCGATCTCGTATACTTCGCCCAGGGATATTCTGAGGAATAGTCCTCATCCATGACCTCGTCGAAGAAATGTTTGGAGGGCACACCATCGATGAGCTCGAGTCCATTCGCCGAGTTATTGTTCGGATTTCCCACCAAACCGCCCGGCAGCGGAAGCTTACGGTCGATGGAGTCTTCGAACACCGATTGTGCCGCCATGGTTTTCTGCAGAACCTCGGCAGCTTCGGCCTCCACCGCATCCTGGACAACGTCATCAACGCTGCCACCGTCCTCGGACAGGACTTCCTCGACCGCAGCATCACCCTCGGCGAGCAGTTCCTCCGCATCATCCTCGTCCATGCCCATGCGATCGAGCTGGATGCGCAATGCTCTTCGTTTTCTCGCTTCGTTGGCCTTCTCGGCCTCATCATCGGAGCCGAACTGCGTGTAGTTGACATTGATGTTGTGACCCGGCACAAATCCTCGACGCATGTATCCGGCATAGTAGATTTGCTTCTGGTATTTGGTCTGTTTGACCAGATGATGCAGCGGGCACTGGTGATAGTTCATATCGTAGACCAGGGACATGGTATCATTGGTCACCTGATTGATGAGAACCTGGCACCAGACGTCGCGGATGTTGTAGAGCACGAAGTTCCAGTAGTCGAGGATGCAGGCGTTGGTGACGTCTATTCCCTTGCGAAACTCCCATTTACCCATGCCGAGTTCAATCTTTGCGATGTTGTCCAGCTTGTTGGATCCATAGGACTTGCGACCCTTGCGGATGCCAGCATAGTTCTGCATCTGATCAATGTATTGGGTGGTGGATGTCATCCGAATGTATGAATTGCGTTCGGCGATATCGATAGGTCGGTTGTCGATGTGCCAGTTGATGTGCTGCACCGATTCGTCGAAGAAGTCACCGTCCGACATCTCCTTTATCGGATCCATTCCGAGATTCTCCATCCGCGCAGCCATCTTCGGCATATCGTATGGCATGTTCCAGAATTCCATGAAATCGGGTTTGTAGCGATTGACGGTCCGGAAGATCTCGTGGAGGAGCTCCTCCTCGGTATCGAAGAGCCGAATATGATATTCTGCCAGCGTGTCGATGACCTTCTTTTTCCCCTTCTTGATGATGGTTTGATGATCGAACTTTTCGTGGCACTCCGCATAGAACTTGTCGAGATTCTTCTCAAAATCCGCCTGCTGGGGGTAGCGCTTGTGGTTGCGCAGCAGATAGGTAAACACCTGGGTCCCGAGCCTATGATACGGACTCTTCGGATCAAACTGGAATATCATGGTCATGGCATTGACCGGATCGAGGTTCAATGCCTGCTCCGTGGATGTGAGACCATAGATGTCATTCTCAATATCCCCGAAGCATATGTCCGTGACCGCGCTCTGCGTCAGATCATAGTGTGTTCCGAGCTGTATCCAATAGTATGAGTCCACGGGAATGTCGGCCATGAGCACATAGGGAGTGAGCATGATCTGCTTCCGCATCTTCCAGTTCCCGGTCGCCACGGCATTGTCATATATCTGGCACAGTCGATGATCGACGGGATCCGGAAAGGTTCGGATCTCCTTGTACAGTCGGCTCACGATTGCCCTGGCCGGAACCTTGATCGGATAGGTCTTCTCGATCTCGAGATACTCGCGCGGCGTGATGAAGTCCTTGCGATACTCTGGTCTCACCGCGTAGAATTCATAGTCAGGATCCTTGATCGCCTGCACATGTTTCTCTCCGTCCGGTGTGCGATATACGACAAAGAGCTCGTCCTCTTCCTGGACACCGTGACAGCTGAACTTATTGTAGTTCAACACATTGTAGACAGATATGGGGTCGCCCTCGTGGACGTCCTTCAAAATATTGCGTAATCCGAAATCGACCACTTTCAAAGTCAGATTCCTCCCTTCGTTGGTATATTCTTGTAGTCGAATTTCTCGAAAAGTAAACATGTTCTCCTTTCTCACTTCTATAGTATATTTCCGAATTGCTGTCGATACGAAGCTATATACTATAAACATGAAGTTCAACCCGACGATCGGTTGGATAAAAGATCGTCAAAACGTATACGTAGAAAGGATGAAAGATAATGGAACTTAGACTCACCAAGAAGGAACTCAGCATCGTGCTCAGGAGCATCGAAAATCTCTATGATCACCGGGAGAGGTTTTTCGATGATCGCATCGACCATCTCAGCAAGACGCTCGCTGATCACATCGAAAAGCAAACCGAGAACAACAGACAGTTCATCGCCGAGCAGGCAGAACTCAACCGGCAGGTCAGCGATGAGATCTCCGGACGCATCGACAGTCTTTCCGAAAAACTTCACACGAGGATCAATGACCTCTCGGAGCAGGTAGAGGAAATCGGCAACACCGTCGAGGATATCTACGGAATCGTCGAGGATAACGGCACCTCCGACGACGATGATGACGACGACTATCCGGACGATGATGACTACTATGTCGAAAAACTCATCTCCGAGAACGGCGAGCTCGTCATCGCAATGGTAACCGATGACAACGAGGACGTCCTTGCCTATGATATCATCCGAAACGAGAAAAACGTCCCCGTAGACGACCTCGAAGCCGTTGAGAACTTGTACGACGCGATCGACGATGAAAGGTGCAATGACAGAGTCGAACTCTGTGGGTATGACTTCTGCGATGTCGCCGAGGCCTGCGATTTCATGACCGATCTGGCAACAGTTTCGAGGAGAATCGATCAGGATGCGAAGACGGATCAATATGTGGTCTATCTCGCGAAATTCGATACCAATGATCGCCGGGTCCTGGCCGTTGTTACCAACGATATTGCCGGTGATAGGGCCTTCGTTGTTGTCGGCTATCGATTCGAGGACGGAGCTTTCGTCGACACCGAGTCTCAGTGCTGTGGTAAAATCCTGAATGGCGTCAACCGTAGCATCACAAAGGCCATCATCGACGGTACGGCCATGACACTTCATGTTGGTTGCGAGCGCGAATGCGTAGAAGTGGTCAAGGCGTGGGTCGGGGATTGTCATCTCTCCGATGGCAAAGACGCCGCATATGGGCTTTATCTCATGGTATCCTCCGATAAGAAGTTCGCGGCGCTGACGGTTGCCGATAACAATGACAAGAATAACGTTATCGAAATGTCCATGATGCGCAATGAGACCGACGACGAAATTCGCACCGAGGATCTGATCGCAAAGTTTGGAGATTGGATGGATTCCGACAGCATATCTGGCGCACTCGGCAATTATGTCTATCGGATTGGAACCGGAGACCTGGCATCCTGCACCGACATGCTTGTGCGCACAAAGGAGCGCTTTGCGGCATCCAAACCCGATCATTTCGACGAGGTTTTGGACGAGTACGCAAAGGAATATCCGAGGGTAAACATCGAATTTCCCGACGAGCTCGTTGCCACCCGCTACGGCCTCTATGAATACGACTATCACACCAAAAGCAACGGGGACCTGAAGTGTACTTTTATCTATGATGGTGAAACCAATAAGATCACCGACAGCGTTAATCGTCCCGGCAACGTCTCTGTCAAGAAGTTAGTTTCAATGAGCACGCTCATTCGCAGTTTCCGCGAACTCACAGATGCTCAGGAAAGTTTCTATAACCTGAACCAGATCGACAAGAACGCTCTCGATGCTTTTGTCAACACCACGAAGCAGAACAGCGAGGCCGTTGTCACCGACGATGCGGCCGATAAGATGTGCGTGCTGTCCATGATCAACGTCGATGCCGGAAAGGTGTTCTATGTCAGGAACGCCGATGGAGAGATCGTTTCCTACGATGTTGTCCGGCGCAACCCGGATGATCAGCGCGATATCTACGACTTCATCGATGCGAATGCGTCTGTGGCTGAAGAGTGCGGACGCGAACACGATCCTGACATACTTGAGATCAGGATGCGCATCATGGCAGACGATGCGCGCAAGGAAATCAACTAAAAGAACGCCCGGGATTACCCGGGCGTTTCTTTTTATAGATCCATATGGTATGGTTTTATCACAACGTAAGCATCTTCGCACGACTGGCTGGTCCGAAGATCCCATCCGCCGAGAGCCCATACGCTCGCTGCCAATTCATGACACAGGTTCTGGTCCCGGGTCCAAATGAACCGTCACAGAACATTGTCTGGTTCTGTCCCTTGGTGGCAAAGCCGAGACCATATAGCTGGTACTGGAGCCATTTCACATCATTGCCGGAGTATCCCTTCCTCAGAACCCTGGTCGGAGCCGCATATGGATTGGTGCTCACGACAGTTTTCTTCGTGCTAACCGGTATGGTGACAGTTGTGACCGGGGAGACAGGTTGCTCGGTGCCAGATGGACCGAACATCACGATCGTGTTGATCTGACGATTTTCGGCGGTTTGCATTCTGCTTCCGTTCACATCCATGACGTAGCTCCCGCCACCATCGAGCTTGATCGCGGAGTAGAAACCATATTTCTTGAGCATCCTATAGGCTTCGCCGGAGCTGATCATATTGCCGCTGGTGGAGCGCCATCCGATGATATAGACATTTGTGTCGTTCGGCTTCTTGATGGCGAGAATTGTGTGGTATGTTCCATAGAGCTCGGAACCATACCAACCCTGGTTCTTCACATAGTTTGCCCAGCTAACATCGGCTCCGTTTAGCATCAGAGGAACGCCCATGACAGCGTATTTATAGCTGAGATCCATGGACGTGAGATTGGCGATATTGGCCGCGCCGTTGCGGATGGTAAGCGTGGTGAGAGCTTTGCCATGAAATTGTTTATTCTGAAAGTTCCAGGCTGTGCCGTCGAACGCCTGCTTTGTTCCATTTCTCGGTCCACGTTCTTTCATATAGTGGTCACACCAGTAATCCCTGGCGATAGACGTTTTGAACTGTGGAAGATCCATGTCGCAGACCACGTGACCGATCGGCAGCGTGAAGTGAGCCTTCGGATTGGCTTCGTCATAGCCCTGGAAAAACGAAGCATTTGCATAGTTCTTTAGACCAGAAACCTTCTTCGGAGCGTTGAGCATCTTGACCTTGAAATCACTGACCGGACAAGTCACAATCCAGAGCGTGCTGGAAACCTTTTGCACTTGCATGAGTAATTATCCTCCTTTATCATAATAAAACATTATACTCATGTCAGGATTTTTGGTTCCGTGGATTTCCGGAAATGATAACCCGCACCGATATATACTATAGATACGAAAGACGATGAATATCTTCCCGACTCTGGGGTCACAAGAGAGAAAGGAAACTATCATGAGCAAGATTACCTGCGATTCCAAGGTTGTTTGGAATGCGTTCCAGAATCTCTATTCCGGGGATCCTGCACAGACCCTTATTATCCATAACGGAGATGATAGGTGCGAAATATCAGCAGATTTCATTGAGTGGCTCACCGAGAAGTACCGCTGGTCAATGCCCGAAGATGACGAGACGATCTATGACTTCCTCGAGAAGTTCTCTGAAAAGAACCCGTCGATGTCCACGTTGCTCCTCCCGTACACAAGGGCAGAGATCGAGAGCGATTCCTTCCGGTCCGTTAGCACCGGTGATTATATCGAGTGCGATACCATTCACATCTACATCTAACATATCATCGAGCGGAGAGGAATCGGTCTGTGATAGATCGGTTCCTTTTTAATAGTAAAATTGGAAAGAAATTGGTATAAGAGAAAGGATAAGGATGAAGATGAAATATACATCATTTGATCAGAAGATCATCGATGTTTTTAACGATAGTGGGCCAGGGGATTACTACAAAAAATGCGCCATTGTCGGCAGAAGATGTCGTTGTAGCCCATCCAAGGTTTACAAGGTACTGCAACGTGAAGCACGCACGGAATCCATCAGAACGCAATATGGTAAATTCAACATTGCCGAGCTGGATCTGCCGTATCAAATCTTCGATACGCTCGATCGCATTGGGGTCTACAGGATCTATGAGGCTATGAACATGAACCTCGACTTTTGGAAGCGATATGTGCGTCTCGGCGACCGTCTGTGGAATGTATTCCAGACAGCACTCAATGAATATTTTGGTCGTTGTGATGATCAGGATCAGCTAGATGCACTGCTCGCAGAGATGGATGCCGAGTATAAAGTATGGCGCCTGGCGAAAGATCGTATGCCAAAGACCAGTCTGGCCGAGACGATCTCAATGATGGCCGCAACTCATCTCATGCTGGGGGATCATCCATATGGATAGACGATTTTATCACGTGAGTGATCCAAAGAATCTTGGATCCATCCTCGAAAAGGGTCTGCTTCCACGCATCGGGAAACATTCAAAGATCGCTAGCGAATCCTGTAAGCTGGTCTATCTCTTTGGTTCCAAGGATGATCTCTACGACGCGTTGTTGACCTGGCTTGGCGAACTCTACGAAGATAAACCTATTCTCATCATCGAGCTAGATCTTGACCAAGAGAAATATGGTATTCAACTGCGCAGCAATGGATATGAATGGATTAGCGAAAATCGCATACCACCTGAGACCATCGCTGATTATACCGTCTTCGACAAGAAGGGCTATCGATGCTCGGATATGCACAACCGGACCATCGCGAAAAACGCCGGTGGTCGATTTCTGATTACGCAATACTTTAGATGAAAAAAAAAGAAACCCTCCACCAGGGTTTCTCTTTAGGTTTAACAGTACCCGGAACAATGATATAATCATATTTTAATAGGAAAGGAGACATCTCCTATGATCATGTCAGACAAGGTCAGGGACCTCATCCTGAAGATGGATGTGTTCTGCACCAAGAAGGGCAAGGACATCTCCGTCACCAAGGAGCTGGTCGGCCTGATCAACGATATCTTCGGCGACAATGCCTTGGATTCCATCTTCGTGAATACCGACGACCAGTTCAACATCCCCGATGTGGCGGTGATTCCGCTCTACAACCAAGAGTTCTCGAGCTTCATCATGACCGATGATTTCGCGAACTGCTGCCCCTATGGCTACACCATCGAGATCCACCAGCGCGTCTTTGAGAAGCTCAACCCCGAGGAGCTCACGGCGCTGGTGCTCCATGACGTGCTCCAGAATGTCGAATCCTGCACCGCCAAGCTGCGTCTGCTCACGGCCTACAACAGTGTGTTTTCGAAGTATCGCAACGAGGATGTGCTGGATCTCTTCGACGACATCAGCACCTCCGAGGTGATGTTCATGATGTTTGTGGACATCTGCTGCAGACCCTTCCGGGTTCCCGCCTCCGAGGCCGAATATGTGGCCACCGATGCGACGCTCAAGGAGCTGGGCCTCGCCGACGCCTATGACAGCTATCTCCGGAAGGTGCTGCCCATGTCCAACGATACGGTCGAAACTCGCATGGAGACCGAGACCAAGAACGACTATCGCACCGTGCGCACCATCATCAAATCCTGCATGGATCGTGACATTCGGCATTACTATGCGGTGTTCAAGAACGCGATTCCGCTGGTCAGCCTCGAGAACATCTTCGCGGGAAAGACCACCGTGACCTCGCTCGGCTTCATCTCCCGCAAACGTTCGGTGCGCAACCGTCTCGTGGGCAAAGATGGCTCCATGATCAACGAGGCAGCCGTGCTCAACGAGACCTACATCAACCCCCGCAATGAAGTAGAGTATCGTTTCCAGGTCGACAAGATCATCGCCGACATTCGTTACTGCGAGACCGAGGCCGAACGCCAGGTGATCCTCATCAAGATCAAGAACCTGGCTCTCAAGTTTACCAAGGTCAAGGGTCTTCTCGAGAAGGATCTCGAGAAAGATTCCAGCAGTGAGACGCTGAACCACCAGTATACGTTCATCATGAATCTGCTCGATGAGCTCGACATGCTCCGCAAGAAGACCCTGGAACTGGACCTCACTCGGAAACCCTACGGTCTCTGGGTGCGAGGCGCTGGTCCCGACGGTTACACTGGTTGATGGGAGGAATTATACGATGGAATACACATTAGAAGAACTCCAATTTCTCTCGGAGACCGGCATCGATCTCCATGCCTGGGAGAAAGACGAGAAACTAGACGAGGCAGCCATCAAGGCTCGCGAAGATATCAAGAAGGGCGAGGCCTATCAGAAGTTCCTCGAGGCCAAGAAGGCCTATCGTACGGAAAAGGATCCTGCGAAACAGGCTGAGCTTATCCAAGCATGCATCGATCTTCTCGAAGAGGTCATCGTAGAGGCCGAGGAGATGCCAGCCGACAACATCCCCGAATGGCTCATCAGCTTCGTGATCGTCAACCTCAAGGCGATTCCGTCCAAGTTATTCTGGTCGATTTTTGGTTTCAGCTACACCAAGATTCCCATCTCGGCGCATACCACACGCAATCGCTTCATCTCCGAGCTGCGCGATATGCAGCGCAAGCTCCAGAAGGAACTCAACAAGGCCGAGAAGAATGCGTCCAAGAAGAGCGTGAACGAAGCATGTGAGAAGGAAAACAAAGATGCACAGAATGAATCGGCCATCGAACCGATCAACGAGGGCGTCATCGACGTGGCCAAGACCCTCGCAACCAAGGTGAAGCATCTCTTCAAGCCCGGCGGGAAGGTTGAACAGAAGACCGATGCGCCCGAGGCCAGGGTTAATGCCATGGCCAAGTTTGCGGATCTCGAACCGAAGAAGGTCAAGAATGCCGATGACAAGGACGAAGAGGTTCCCGACAAGCTGGCCAAGAAAGCCGCGGACATGAGCGTCTCCATAAATCCGAGCGGTGATTCGGCGGTGTCTCCATCCCGCTACATGGACTACATCACCGATAAAAACAGTGTTATCGATGAGCTCGGCTACATTGCGGCATCCTTCTACAAGAGCTATCATGGACCGAAGACCATGTACTTCTTCGGAACCATGAACCCTGACACCGCGGTGTTCATCGGGATCACCAAGGACGACAGAGTACTCGTCGAAAAGTCTCCATACTCCGGACCCATTGTTTGGGCGCTCCTCAAGGCGGCCAACGATAAGAGTGTCTTCAGCGAGAAGGAGATCTATGGATATCGCTTCATCGTCGAGGATGATGGCAAGGATGGGCTCGATTTCAGTCTTGGTTTCAAGTATGAAAAGATGACCAAGGCCGATGCTCTTAAATATGCCACAGACATGCTCAGCTACAAGAACGAAAATTGACATTCATCACATTCCCACCCGGACCATCAAGGCTCGGGTGGGATTTTAATATCAAAGACTGGAGCTGTTTCTCATGGATAAATTTTTGAGCGGTAAAATAACAGATCGCTACAATACAGCATCAGAAACGGAGAGGGACATGGTACAACTCAATGAACAGCTGAACCATCTTAATATAAGCACATTACCCACGATACGCCGAGATTTGGAAGAGAAGCTGGATAAGAAGGATTACGAAAAGAGCGAAGCATTGCTCATGGATCATATCAACGATCGCTTCGATAGGATCGGTTCTCGTATTGACAATGAGATCTTCAAGCAGAGGGAATCATTGTTTTGGATCGTCTATCTCATTTGCAATTCCTTATTCATGCGATTTTTCAACTTCTTTGGTCACTGGTATGTGATTGATCACAAGATGAATGGTCTGTGCTGTGAAATCCGTGAGCCGACCAGCACAGAGGATTTTCGCAATCATTGGAGGTTCTATCGTTCTAGGCGAGGCAAAGAATGGCGCAAAGTCTTCGAGCAAAAACATAAGAAGTCGCTTAGCTTCAGCTGTATGTAATGTTCAAAACAACTATTAAAAGGAGGATGCTATAATGACACGCGAAGATGTAAAGAAGGCCACAGAACTCATCGGCAAGACCGACCTTGCTGCTCATACCATATACATGATGGATAATAGTACTGATATGACCATCACAATCGCCTACAACGATGTTTCGCTTGACGCAAATCGCTGTGAGAATTGTCAGATTCATATCACAAGACAACAGTATCGTGATCGGAAGGGAACCATTGAATCGGACAGCGTCGTTCACGATTTGGACAATCGTGACATCAATATCATACGAGAAGGTTTGCGCGATATCTTCGATAAGATTCGTGCCAAGAGCAAGGTTGAATTCGAGAGCATGTGAGGTATAATATCTATGGATACAAAATTGAATTGGATTCCGTTACTCGTAACCCTTGATCAAACCAAGTCGATCAACGACGAAGATAACATTGTACAGGGTCGCGTCGTGCTCAACGGGAACACTGATCGAGTCTTGATTAGAGTTTATCCGATTTCTGCAAATCCCCTGGAAACTCAATACCGAGCCGAGATCTTCGACGACGATGATAAGAATCCGGTACACGCTTTCAACCTATGTTGTGGATCCATGACAGGCGCTTGCCATACCACAGAAGAGTGGCTCATGCCGCTACTGGGAGAGAAGCTGCAACATATGATGCAATTATATATGAAGCTAAGCTGTTTGATGATAGGATACAATGATGATCATCAGAAACAAAAGATGACAATTAAAATTCCTCCTCCCTGCGATATGACGATTGCAATAACCGAAGAAGAGAAGATGGTAGATTATATGGAGAACTTCCCGAAATGATGGATATGAATAAGTTTTTCCTTGCTCAACCACACCAACCTGAATGACTAAATAAGAGGAAACAAAATGATGAATCGAGGGATTCCTTCATTACCACCAATCTACTCCATAGTAGAGTATTCCAACTATGTTTGTGATAGCGTGACGGTGCTTTCGCGACAAACAATGCATATACATCACTATTACACAAACCTGAGAATCAAACAACGGTTATGCGAAGATGCAGAACATTTTCTCCAATCCGTTCTGAGTGAAAGGAGTTGACAGGATGAAGACCGAGATTGATCTTACCGAGGGAGAGCTCAGGATTCTTCAGAACATGTTTGAGCTCTACAATATCATCGCCGAGCAGGAACGATATTTTAACTACAATGTTCGCAGTGATCTCTTCTATCTAAAAGAAAAGTTGAACAGCGCGTTGGGTCTCAACATCGACTATTAAAATTTCCGATTTCTTCCACATACAGGAATATATATCATAACGGTGAAGGAGAGAAAGTTGGGCCTTTCGCCTTCTAAATTTTATCTACATATGAGGGAGAAATCAACATGAAAAAGTCTACCATGGTTTGGATCCAGCGCCTCGTCGGTCTGCTCATGCTCATCATCGGCGCCTACGTCGGCATCTTCCTGAACGAGGTCAATTCGATCTTGATCACCATCATCTTCTTTGCACTCGGTCTCGATGCACTGCTCAGCACCAAGCTGTCCTGGTTCTGGGACTGCTTCGACGAGGAAGAGTACAAGAAAAAGCAGGCCGAGAAGGTTGCCAAGCGCACCGAGCGCTACGAGTCCAAGCTCAACTGAGCAGAAAAGAATCACCTCGCCCAATCTAGGGCGAGGTTTCTTTTTCGTTGACATGGTTATAATAAACTCCCGTCGTAATCTTTTTGTAAAGGAGAATGATATCATGAGCGAAGGCTCCATCAATAAGACAGGCTCCATCGTCACCTCGGGCAATGACCGTGGCAACTACTCGTCCACGCTCTCCGAAGATGCCCTCGCCGCCATCCGCGCCTCGAGTGGTTCCTCCGATGATTCTGGTTCCGGTGACTCTACTTCTCCAACCGGCGATGCATACTGGTCCTGCGGTCATCCGAAGACCATCGATCATCGGCACCTCGGCAAGATCGCCATGGGCAAAAAGTTTGAGATCAATGGAAGCACCGTGAACTCGACCTATGGTGAGTGGGTTGCCAACCTCGATCTGCTCGTGTCCAAGGGATACATCAACGAGTGCATGAAGGTTTCTTTTTTGCAGCTCAACCTCTACAATCGCGATCATGCGACCGTCGAGGATCCGGATGGTGAGCCCGAGACTCCGTCTCCGATCCGCTGGTGGCCATACTTCACAACCTGAACACGCAGTCCCCTCCCGAGATGGGAGGGGAACTCTGTCCTTTCAATCCGGAATCAACTCGACATTTCTATAATCATAATGAATCAAAGGATGTGATGATGAACATGGCCAGAGCCCTTGGACTCTTTGCAAACCTGCTTGACGTGGACAAGTTTGTGTCGATCAATCGACTCCAGAGCTGCGACAATCCGGTCTACATCGACCGCAACGCGCCGACCGCAGACGGTGTTTTGTCCTATGAGATCTTCGGATCGTCAACCTTCGAACGCCAGAATCGCATGGCATACATCGACCTTTCTCCGCATCACTATATGACGCCGCTGGCCGCGGCGACTCTCAATTCATACGATCGAACCCTCAACAAGATACTCTATTCCCAGGGGCGCTACCGCTTCGAGGATGGGAAGCTCATCGAAGATTTCGTAAATGGTGAATCTGGTCCAGATTTTCTCTATGAGATATGGGGGAAAGTTAAGGTCAAGGACAAGGAGACCATCACCACCAAGGAGGTCCAGAAATTCTTCGAGGTGCCGAGGGAACAGCTATTCATCGATAAATTTCCGATCATTCCGGCCTTCTATCGCGATCTCAATGTGTCTGGTGAGGGTGCCTACATCAAGAAGAGCTCCAACGTGATCAACTCGCAATATTCATCCATGATTGCCTACACGAAGACGCTGCGCAAATACACCGATACCTTCGGTCACATGGCCAACCTCACCCAGAGTCGCATCCAGTCCGTCATGGTCGATATCTACAATGCACTCATGGTCCAGCAGGTCAAGGGCAAACCCTCAAAGTTTGGACTTATCCGGAGAGCCATGCAGGGAAAGAATGTCAACTATTCCGCACGTCTGGTCATATCGTCTCCGATCCTTCAGAGATCCTCTTATCGTGACGTGATGGTGAAGTTCGGTACGGCTGTGGTGCCACTGGCCTATACGATCACATGTTTCTTCCCGTTTGTTGTTCATCACATGAAGCGCTTCTTCGATCAGGAATTCTTGCAGGGTGGTAAATATCCGTATCTCGACGATCAAAAACAGCTCAGATATACCACCATCACGCGGTCCTATTCGGAGAATGAAATCACCGATATGATCACACACTATCTCAATGTTCCGGCGGATCGTCACAACACCGTGCTTACTCCGGAGGATGTGCAGGGAAGACGCTTCCCCATGCTCATCACCGGGAAGTTCGGTCAGGAAAACACCACGATCACGCGCCTGGCAACGATCACCGATATTCTCTACATCGTTGCCAAGATTGCCACCGAGGATAAGCATGTGTTCATCACACGCTATCCACTCGACAACTACAATGGTCAATGGCCTGGCAGAGTCGAGATTAGCACCACGGTGCGTACGACTCCCGCCATCATCGGAAACAAATACTATCCATTCTTTCCGATATGTGAGGGCGATCCTGCCAACAACTTCATCGATACTCTTCAGTTTAGCAACACCATGCTCGGTGCCATGAACGGGGATTACGAGATGACAGTGACTCTTCATAGTCCCCTGCGGGAGCGATCCCGTAAGAACAAATCAGTGAACGCTTCACAAGCGGTGTGGGCGCAAGCCTGCTAACGGTTTCACTCATAATAAGTCGGGACCAGAGAGTCGTTCAGCCTGGTCACACCAAACCGATGAATGCGGTGACTAAGAGAGCCTGAAGCCTCCGACGAGGCCATATGGGAATACCGTGCCAATAACCGGATGGGAACGTCCGGGGACGGGTGTAGAGGCCATGGGTTTAATCCCATTAGGATCCGGTTGCGGCCGGACACCGAAGTGCTGAGCCTCGGAGAGCAACGGAACCCCGAGGAAAAGAGATGGTCCGGAGTCAGATTAAATCACGCAGATCAATGGTAGGAAGATTCCACTCTTCACAGAATATATTAACATCAATAAGACCCTGTCGATATCTAACAAGACTCTTCTTTGATAAATTATTACGTGAGGTGCTATGAAGCTTAGCATAAACAACTTCTTCTGCGCGCTTACGTCGCTTATTGGCATTCAATTCAAAGAAAAGGTATTGTTCTACTCGCTTTCCAGTCTTCATTGACCTGGATATGTGTGATCTATCTTTTGATAGGTATTGACCGGCAGATTTTTTACTGAGTACGACCCAGGTTCCTTTGGTATCTGTATCATACATTATTATCGGGTCTGATTTAGTAAAGTTCATTATCATCTGTGTACGCTTATCGGTTCCACGTTGAATCGGTGTCATTTTACTATGCCACTGCTTCGACAGCGTATTGTATCCATATCTCGGGTTATCTGTTTTGAATTTTGCAATATAATGAGCTTCTCTATCTGCTCGATAATCTTTGTTGAGAAGTCGTACATCGTTATATTCTGATTCGAGAATAATAGGTACAAAACATTCTGAACCGATTTGATGTATCGGTGAGTTTGAATCAGTCTTGTGTTCTGTGAGCCTTCTGAGTACATTACCAGATTCGCCTATATACTTCATACCATTGACAGTATTGTACAGCATATAGACACCCGCGAAACTTTTGAGCTTACCCATCTAATAATACCACCTTTCTATACGGTATCTCAGTAAATATATGTTGTACAGTTCATTTAATACGTGACATCGTATGACGGAGTTGACGCCAGGCAAGGTGTCTGTTCGAGGAATGAAATGAGGAAGTAACGTTCCGAAGCATTCCCTCTAATATCCGGGCAATGGAGCTGGTGACAGCTCGGTTGTAAGACCGGTGAAGTCGCGTCTCGAGCGCGGGAGTCAGATCGACATGGTGAGGAACACGAACATCCTCACGGATGGCTGGACTTGGACGAGTAGTCTTGTCTCTGTTGCGAAAGTCCTCTTTGGCTCATGGGGCCAATGCTACAGACCAGTCATGTAATAGGATGCACCTAAATCGATCTTATGATAGAACAGATGCAACCTGGGAGATCTCATTGTTCCAAATGAACCATGAGAAGTCGGAGGGGTCATAGTACCGATGAAGTCGCCAATCACGATGGAGGGAAGGACCCTAGCGGGTGATGTTTATCACCCGGTGAAAGCCGAATATGGGGAAACTCGTACGTTCGGTTTGGCCAGAGGAAAGACCAGGAGGGAAGCCGGCTGGTTATACATCTGGAACACACTGTATCTCTGCGTCCAGTTTTTACCAAGGAAGCCAATGCCGAATGCGAAGAACGTATCAAGAGCATTGCCTACATCCTCAATATCGAGGGTGAAAACATGCGTGAAATGAGCAGAGATTTTAGTCTATGCTGCTACAATCTCACGGTTCCATTCGGTGACATGCCTATCAGGCTGGCAGATGTCAATGCGACAAAACCAAAGTATTCCATATGATACACATCAATCCCCTCCCGATCCTGGGAGGGGATTTTCATTTCACATTTCACGACGACATTTTTATAATGTGAAATGAAAAGAGGAGCTTTCCTTCATGCCTAACATCTGGGTATCCACGGATCTTCATCTGTGGAATAATTACACCAAAAAACATTCGCGTCCCTTCCGCAGCGAACGTGAGTTCAAGGAATTGAGGGATGCCTACGCCGAGATCGGAGAATCCGACATTTGGATTTTCCTCGGAGATCTATGTGACGAACCAACATCACACCGAGAGGAGCTCGGTGACTTCATCCGCAGCATCAACGGTCATCGCATACTCGTCAAGGGGAACCATGATGTGCAGACTGATGAGTTCTATCACAGCATCGGCTTCGAATATGTCTGTGATATCTGCGAATATCACGACCTGGTGTTCTCGCACCAGCGTCTCAGGGTCAGCCCGAACTACATCAATATCCATGGTGATGATCATCTTGAAAAGCACAGACTAAACGATGGATGCCACATCAACGTCTATGCCGATGATCTCGTCGGCAAACCGATCATGCTCGATGAGCTCCTCGATCTGAGCGGTGCGATCTCCCAGGATCTCGATGCCAAGGATCATCAGATGACCAACACCAAGGGCTGGTCATACCCGGATCCCTCGGTGTTGAACCGAGAGGATGGGAAACCGATCGTCCTCGATCTCTGTCTCCTCATCAAACCGTATCCGATGGATGAATCCGTCGATGAGTGCGATTCCGAGGACGACTACGAGGATCGAATCCTCGACGAGATCCTCTTCCAGGATGTGGAACAGACCAAAGATTTCGAAACCGACGATCACAAAGATGAAAAGAAGCCTCATCGGATCCATGGCAAGAATGATGTGGTGGCCGAACGTCCAACCTCCATGGATGATGGTGAGGTGTGTGTTGACGAATCCATCGATGGTCTTGCTGACATCTTCAACGAGGCCTTTGGTCACCTCACACAGTATTACCGCGTTGCTCCCGGCAACATGGATGGCGAGACGGTTCACCCGTCCATTCCTCAAAACTACTTCACCAAGCACGGCTACGAAGACAATGAGACTCCGAGGATATGCTTTTCGACTTCGATCGGCGGATGCCTCACGGCTCTTTCGCGCAATCTCACCGACGAGATTCTCTATGTGCATGTGCCAGAGGAACTTCCTCCAGGATGTACCATATATCACCCCACCACGGCACAGGTTCCAGATTGCAAGCTCACCGGTGAGGTCTGGCTTGACAAACCGTGCAAACTCTCGTGCATCGGCAAGATCAAGTGTCATCCGACCAGAGGAGTCGGCAAGAAGTTTAGATACGGTGATGGTCGAATCGCAACGCTCTACAGCTGGATGTTCGAGTGGCTCGAGCGCTATGACCAGAAGAAGGAAAAGAAGCCGACCAACGAATCGGTCGAACTCATCGACGAGGCGGCAAGAACTCGCAGTCTCTGGCGCGATAAGCTCTTCGGCGGAAGGTTGTTTGGCCGTCTGGCTTCGAATCTCTTCGTCAAGGTGACAATCGAAGATGGACACATCGAGATCCGTGGCATCAACTGCAACCTCTTGCTCCAGCGCATCAAGGAGAAATATGCCGAGGGCAAACTCCGCTACATCTTTGAGTGCAAATACAACGAGAAATCGTGGAAGGCATTCCAGGCAAAGAAAATCTCTCGTGGGCAAATGAAGATAGACTACGTCTATGCGCCGGAATTTTTCTGTCTAGAGTTTGTCACGTTGTTTAGAGAGCTTGGCGAAGCCTACGGTGATCGTTCCTATCTGCACATCGCCGAACTCATCTATGAAAATAGCTGGCTTTCGCACGCGGATGAGATACGGGTCGACGATCTCAATCTCGAACCGCTCGGTTCCATTCGTCTTGAGCTTCTCGATCATCAGGTCGAGTTCATCCGCCAGTGGAATCAACTCAAGGCGCAGCTCAACCTCAATGGATATGTGCTCGCTTTCCAACCGGGCAAGGGAAAGACTCTCACCGCGGTTGGGCTGGCCCAGTGTCTGCACGCAAAACGCATCTACATCGTTTGCCCGAACAACCTCAAGGATAACTGGGCCCTCGAGCTAAGAAAATATTTTCAACGATACCAAAATATGAGAACTTGGATGGACGAGGTTTGTATTCTCGGCACGCCCAACGCCAAGCCCGAGACCGCGCGCTGGATCATCACGAACAATGAAAATATCAAGCTCATGCAGGCCGTTGCAGAGAATGATCCCGATGCGATGCTGATTCTCGACGAGTCTCACAATTTCCGCAACTACACCGGTGGTCGTGCGCAGGAGCTCTTCAAGCTCGCCGACACGATCGGTTCGCACAACGTGCTCTGCATCTCTGCCACACCGATCAAAGCCGCACCGGCCGAAATTACTCCGGTGTTGAGGCTCATTGACCCCACCTTCACGGACGAGGCGGCTTCCATGTACAGTCGCTGTTTCAGTCTCAACGAGACCGAGGCCATGAGCCTTGTGGCCACACGCTTTGGTAAGGTCATATACAGACCGCTCGATGTCAATGTCCAACTTCCACCCAAGAATGAGCATGTGCTCGAGTTCTCGGCCGCACAGGAATCTCGCTACTACCTCAGCACCGTGCACGACGAGATCATTGCCGATTTCAAGACTCGCCACGGCCAATGGGTCAAAGAATCCCGTGATGATATGGAATGGTTCCAGCAGACCGTGAGAACCTATTCTGATACCGATCGTCGCACCACAAATGGATATCTCGGATGGGTTATCTGGAGCTCCAATTCGCTGCGCAACGGTGGTGGAGAGGATTACCATGAACTCACGGTGGAGGAATACATGCACTTCCTCGAGGACCATGTGCTCAACAACAAATGGTGCATCGGTGAGGATCGCAATCGGCTCATTGAACTGGAGCTCACCTTCCGCAAGGCGGCCAAGGTCTCCATGGGCAAGGCCATCGGGTCTATCCTTCCTCCGCGTCGCAACGAACTCTACACAAAACTCTTTCGTGAAAACACCGACCAGATTGCCGAGATGATCCGAAATCGCACCAAGAAGACCATCATTTTCTCTACGATGGTGCCGGTTGTCAATGTCATCGCCGCCGGTCTCAATGGACTCGGTATCGGAACCGTGAAGATCACCGGCGAAACCAAGGACAGACTCTCCACACTCACCAAATTCAAGGAAGATCCTAGCACGCTGGTCATGGTGGCCACCTCCCAGTCACTCGGAGTGGGTGTTACTCTCACCGAAGCATCTCAGCTCTTCTACTTCGGTACACCCTGGAGATCCACCGACTATGAGCAGGCCTCCGATCGCATCTGGCGCATCGGCCAGACCGACCCAGTGGATATCTACACGGTGAAGATGAAATCCAAGGAGAAGAACCTCTCCGACCGCATGCAGGATATCCTCGACTGGTCTGCGCGCATGTTCGGCGTTGCCGTGGATGGTCAGGAACAACAGGAGCTCGTCGAGGCCGTGAACTATGTGCGCTACGTGGATCCCCATGTATGGGAACCCACCGAGGAATATCTGGTCGAGAGCATGGTGAAGAGTGTTCCGGACATCTACTACAACAAGGAAGCCTTCGACAAGGGTGAGATCAATCTATGCTTCATCACCGGGCATTCGGGATCTGGCAAGTCCACCATGGGGAAATCCATGGAATCGAATGATAAGTCCAAGAAAACAGACTGGATCAACATGGATGATTGTCAGGTGGTGGCCGAGAAGTTCACCATGGACAACCTCAGAGAGTATTCGGGCCTTATCTACAGCTTCTTCGCCGGTCCTGGCAAGGACTTCTACATCAATAACTCCGACGAGCAGTATGCCGAACTCTGTCGAAAGCAGCACATCGGAAACGAGGAGGGCGCCTACGAGAAAGCTCTGTTCACCAGATTTGTGGACTACGCGATCACCTATGCCAACTCACACAAAGATCAACGATTCGTGCTCGAGGGAATCTGGATGTTTCTCTTCATCGAACCCGGAAAGCTCAAAGACTATGCGGTCTACATCAAGGGGACATCCGCTCTGCTATCCAAGTGGAGAGCGGATCGACGTGACATTGCCAATGATGTTAGAAGCGAGAAGGGTGCGGTGAACAAGGTCAAGCGCCTGGCCAAGGATATTGTCATGGCCAATCGTCGCAGCAGCTATCTCAGCTACAAGGATTTCGACAAGAAAATCACCGCCTGGCAGAATTACTATGGTCCTCTGGCAACGAAGCAACTGAACGAAGAAACCATAGAGATTCCGGCCGACACACCGGTGCATATTCTTGACATGAACGACTTCCATCGCATTGCTCGCGATTATGACGCCAGAGTGCGCCCCATCATCCAGGGTGATCCGATCATCAATGAGAGTACCAACAATGATGTGCGAGACATCAAGACCATCATCTCTAATCTCTCCAAGGAAGAGTCTGATCATGTCGGAGGCGGTTATTGGGTTGAATCGGATCATGTTATCTATCGCAAGATCGAACGGATCGATTCTAGCCCGGTAGCATTCATCGATGTGTATTTGCTTCCGAAGTTCCCGAGAAAGGGGCTCGTGGTACTAGCGGTATCCAAGGATGCTCGCGGCAAGGGAATCGGGAAGAAACTGGTTGCTGGAGCCATCTCAGCGCTGAAATCCAGCAAAGATATCGATGCCCTGCGCTGGCTCGCGGATAACGACAATGAGGTCAGTCTAAAGATGGCGGTGGCCTGTGGTTTTGTCAAGACGAAGGTGATGAAGAGCGAGACTGAATTCATATATCAGCTCCACGAACCGATGTCTGAAGATGCGGCGGATCTTAGGGGTTATACTCGTGAGGAACAGGAGGACTACGCCAAGAAACATGGTATCAAATCCCCTGGTCATGATGTGGAGGCCGACAAGAAGATCAAGGAGTATGAGGATCCGGAGGATAAGCAGCGCAAACGTTATCAGCAGCAGCTTGACAGTCTCAAGAAGGCACGCAGGGTGAAGAAACACAAGCGTCGCGTGCGCAAGGTCAAGGAATTTTTCGGAATCGGATCGAAGGACCAGAAGAATACGTCACAGACCCAGAACAAGAATGAGGATGTGACCATGACTGTTCCGGGCAATCGAGGCGAGAACAATTACTTCGACAAGGCTCTCGCCAACGAGGCGGCGGTTGCATTGCCGGTCAATATCAAGTTCTCGACAAAGCCAGCCACAGATACCACACTCACGTATGGTTTCGTGCTGCTCACCAGAGAATATATTGGTTATTCCTCGACTTGTCAGCTCAGCAACGGATTTATTATTTCGGCCAAGGATGGAAGCGTTGCACGCCAACTCTACGATATTCGTCCGGACGGAAATAAGTGGTTTACCATCCACATGGTCCTTCTCACCACCGATGAACTTCGGTGTCTTCGTGATCGTCTCGAGGATTGTCTGTCCCAGAAGGTAAAACTATCCATCAATGAGAAACTCCTTGATAACGCCGTGGACGAAACCGATGACGATGGCATAGACTTTGTCAAGGGATTCATTGGAGCACTCATCGGTGCTAACTGTGAAGCCATCCCGGTGTTCGGAGGTCGTGGAAATACGACTAACGTATACTCACCCTTGCACATGTCATCCAGAGCCATTCTGAGACTTGCACGTCTCGCCAGGAGCAGTATGGAGGCCCGTGAGAACGGAAATTGCATGAATGCGGCCCTGAATCCCTTTGATCTATATCAGGATGACACGCTTTTATACAAAGCAAGGGTCTGTTCTGATGACGAGTGGGATCGCTACACTGAGAACATCGTGAGCCTAAAACTTCGTTTCCGCAATGGTCGCACCGTCGTCACACGTCACGAGTACCTGGTGCTGTTTAGGCGCAACGCACTCCTCCGCACCTGCTGCGATAGAGCCCTCGATGCTGAGGATCTCGCAAGGATTCGCGATGCGGTGGAGCACTATGGATATTTCACCAACGTGCTCAATCTCTACTTCAGCCCAAACTTTGGTGGAATCCCACAGTTCGAGGATAACATCGTTGCCGCAGACATGGCCAAACTCGTGGTGACGGCCAACGAAGCATTTGCCGGCTACCATCGCAAGCTCGTGGAGCGCGGCGAAACGATCAAAGAACACGGTGATGATCCGTGGATTCTGCGCTCCAAGAACCTCGTCCAACCATCGGGTGAACTCACACTGCTCGATGTTGTGCTCTGATACCTACCTACTCTCCTTTCAAAGGCACCCGGGGCCCCTTGTGGTTCCGGGTGTCACCTTTTCCTGACACATAATTCGAAACGGACTATATATTATAGCAATGAAACTCCGAAGGGAGATGGCCAGTCTCTTCGAGGTTATCCAATAAACATAGGAGGAAACAAACAATGAGCAACGAAAGCACGAACTTTGAGCAGAATCTCTGGGATAGGATTCTGAGCAAGGCGAGCACCGCACTGCTGGATAACGGCGATGTGGTGAAGCGCATCACCTTTGATCCCATGGGCACCGATCACACGCTTCAGCAGTTGATCACCGCCCACCTGCACCAGCTCATCGCGAAGAGCGACTATACGCTGGCCGAGCTCGGCTATCTGCACGCGAGCTCCGTATCCTTTGTGAAGGATCACATCGAAACCAAGATCTACTTTGTGCCGGAGCTGGCAACGCACAAGAAGCAGTCGAGCTTCCGCAGCACCTCTTCCGACCTGGTCCTGCATCCTGGTTTCAAGGAATTCCAGAACCATGTCTTTCTCGGTGATCCCGATGCGGCGATCCGTGTTGGCGGAGCCGTGTTCATGGACATGGCGGTTCCCAAGTATCACATCGATACCGACGACGCCGGGCTCCCCGCCATCGTCATCAAGGATGGTCACAAGCTCGACCAGGACGGTGAGACGCTGGCGGTCTATGGCAACATCGACATCATCCTCGCATCCTATCTGAACCTGAGTCTCTTTGACCCGAACTTTGCGGTCAGCTATCAGACCATCGGCAACGGCGACAACCAGGACGCCGAACATCCGGCCATCATGATTTCCATGGGCGCCGAAAAGGAATTCCCGGTCAGGGTCACCGTCCAATGGAGCGCCGACAATGCGATTCCCTACGAGCCGGAGACGGCGGTTGCGTATCTCATCGAACGCGCCAAGAAGGAACAGATCGCCGTCGAGTCACGCAAGGAGATCGCCTCCAAGGTCTCCAAGGAGGCCAAGGAGGCAACCAAGCGTCAGCGCAAGAACACCACATCCTGGACCAAGTTCCGCTGAGATGGAAGTGCGCAAGAATCTTCGAATCATCTTCGATTCGACCTCGTCGATGGAGGATTACATCGATGCCTGCAATGCGGATCATGAGCTCAGAGAGCTGATGAACAACGAGGAGCCGAGCGAGCTGTTCTATGGTAATCCGTTGCATCGTGAGATTGTGATCCATGATGTCACACTTTATCAGACCGACAAGCTCCTGGACATCTCTCGCGAACATGGCAAGCTCGATTTTGAAATCTACTGAGGAAGGAAGATAATCCAATGGCACAGGTAAATCGCAGTAGCAACTGCTATGTGGAGATTCCCGAACATCTGCTCGATGGTCCCAAATCCAAGCCCGAGGCAAAGATGCAGATGTCGGTGAATCTCGTCGTCCCAAAGTGGATGGACGACAAGAAAACCAACAAGTTCATCAGCGAACTCATGGAGGATGCGGCCAAGGAGTTCAAGAAGTACATCAAGAAACGCATCGAAAAAGAGGAGGATTGAACCATGAACGGTAATAGAACCACGGTGGCCGATCTCATGCACACGCTGGAGCAGGTCGCCGACAAGTATGGCGATGAAACCGAGGTGCTGATCTCGGTCAAGCCCGGGCTCGACGAAGGTCATATGACGTTCAGGACCCACATGGTCGGTGAGAACAAGGTCCCGCAGCTGATCCTGAGTCCCAACATCCCCATCCCATCCATGCCGACATGAAAGGGGCATGAGTCATGTACACCGATTATCAATATCGTCCGCCCTACTGGCAGAATCCGAACTACATGATTCCCGATGAAAGCGATCTCAACCCGCCAGGATTCTCAGCCATCTTCAGGGCTGAGCTCGAAGCGAATGAGAAGAAAGCGAGGAACAGCCACGATGTCCTTTGATCCGAAACGTCGCAGAAACCTCCGGGATCCGCTCACCGGAATACTGAGCGCAGAGCGTCTTGTGGATGAGCTGAGACGTCTTCCGGCCGACACGCCCATCAGCATCTGTGGGGCCAACGAAGCATTCATCCACGTGGATGTTGATGATCACAACAATGTGATCGGCGCCACCCTTGATCACGACCCCCTCGACGATGCATATCCCGAGGGATCCTTCGACGAGGATTAACCAATGGGAAGGGAGGTCAAAACGATGGAGAATAATCTGACCCAATCGGACAGCAGCTTCGAGGAATTATTCCCATATGCCAATGAAGGCGACAAGATCCAATCCTACGGTCTGCTCTGCACCAAGCAAACCGTACCCTGTAGGGTCTGTGGTAAACCGACACGATTCGTCGAGTGGTGCACCGAATCCAGGCTCTGCGGAACTGAATGCTATCGGAAACATATGGACATGATCAACAAGATCTGCAACGATTCCGATGCGGAGGAAGATACTGATGGAACAGAACAAATGTCTGAGTGATTACATCCGTGGGTATAAGGTCATCAGGACACTAAACATCAAGGCCGTATGCCCAAAATGTAATGTGGATATGGTAAAAGCCAAAACAAACATCGATGCAATGATACATGGCGGTGCACACTGCTATGTGTACGAGTGCCCAGGATGTGGTGATATCATCGAATCTGATGTTGCATTTCCGTTTCAGCGAATAGAGTTTGATGTCGGAAATCCAATCACCTTCAGCTCAGATGAAGTCGAGACATTCGGTATTCTCAAGAACGAGCATGATATTAAAAAGGAGAATTGACATGAACAAAGAAGTGAATCCCATCCGCATCAGCAAGGACCTTGCCGAGAGCATCGTTCATCAGCTGAACGTTGCACTCAACGCGCAGTGCTTCGACGAGAAGCTCGGCACACATGACGATATCAAACTCTTTGGACACCAGAGCATTTCGTACGAGCGTCTCATCGACATGCTTGAGCTGCTCGAGCATCCGGAGCGCACCGAAGAGCACCAGACCGTCGAGGTTGATCACGGTACTCAGCAGATTGTGATCTCACTCATGGATGCTCTCAACCTCAGCGACATGCTCAATCGATGCACGATCATGTTCGGCTGGCTCATCGACGTTGACGATGCCGGGGCCCTCGAGGCTCTCCGTAGCCTCAACGAATCTATCGGTAGGTCGCTGGTAGGGTTCGGTGGATCCGAGGCATATCTCAGAGCAAATGCGCAGTGGGCAAGCTGGCGCGATGGGTGCAAAATCAAGGAGGGTCAAGTCAATGGCAAAGAAGGACAGGGAAGCTCCGAAGGCTGACATCAAGCAAATTCACGGATACCTCAACGAACGTCACAACAAAGTTGTGGCAACCGTTGCCTGGGGTGATGGAGATCCGAAGCTCAACATCCGTGCCTGCTGGGAGGATGATGACGGCGAGCTCAAGCTCGGCAAGGGCGTCACGCTCACCGCGGAGGAGGTTGATGAGCTCACCGGAATCCTCGTATCCGCACGCAACACCGGCGAGATTCAGAAGGTGAACAAGGAAGGGCGCAAGGCCGTGAACTTCAACAAGATCTTCGCCGAGGGCCAGGAGGTCCTCGACAAGAGGGCTGACGGTCACACCATGACCAAGGACGGTTTCGTGGTGCTCAAGAAGCGTCCCGGAGTGAAGCTTCCCTATGAACAGTGAGGTAGAAGATGTCGATCATGTATCTCATGTCCGGCCCAAGCGGTGCCGGAAAGACAACCTTTGCAAAGAAACTCGCCGAGGATAGGAACCTGCAGTATCTCGGCATCGACGATTTCTACGCCGTATTCAACGGCTCTGAGAAGAGACACGAGGATGAATTCGATGTGTGGATGGCCTTCTTTCAGGCCATCCACCTCGCTGAGCTCAAGGGGCGCAACATCGTCGTGGACACCAATTCTCCGACCAAGAGCAAGCGCACCGAGTTCCTGGATTGGTTCGGCGGATTCGACCAGCACGTGCTAATCTTCGTCAATGCTCCCGTGGAACTCTGTGTTGCGAATAACCTGTCCCGCGAGCGTGTAATTCCGGAGGATGCAATGAACGAGATCATTGCCAGCATCGAGCATCCTCTCATCGAAGATGATCCACGCTGGGACAATGTCCAATGTTACATGAACAGGAACAACACCGGATATGATCTATATCCGACACCGACGAAGAAAGGCAGATAGCTATGAAGATCAGTGAGGTAGTGTATACCCTCAACAAGATCATTGCCGAGCACGGCGATCTCGAGCTGGTCGTGACCAGCGGTGATGGTGACGAGCGCATGCCCGTCACCGATGTTGGAATCAGCGAAGCACTGGGCGGTGGAGATCTCGCCGCCTACGTTAGCGCCGACGAATGAAGGAGTGGTACCATGAAGGCAGAAGATATTCGCAATGCCAACAAAAAGGTGATGGAGCTTGACAATCTTGTCAGACTATACAATATCATCAAAACGGATGTGGTGAATGGCGCTCCGAACTACGATGGCTACATCCACCGTCACGGGGATTCGTTTCGGATCAATGTTGATGGTATGTACATCAGACCGGACAAAGAATTCATGGATTTTCTGACCGGTTGGATCAACGGTAGGATCACCACGATCAAAGCCGAGATCGAGAAACTCTAGACATTAGGAGGATGAATCAACATGGAAGTCAAGAAACTCAATGAATTTGCACCCAGAGTATTTGACATCGTCAGGCAGATCTGCGACGACGCCGCGGCCGCAAAACCCGGCAGCATCGAGTTCCGCTCGGCCATCGACGAGCTCGACGACTGCTCCAAGGTTCTGCTGAGCCAGTTCGACCCTGACACGGTGCGCGACATCGAGGAGAACACGTGCAATGATAACCTCTGCACACTGTTGGAGGAAGCTGAACCCTTCCTGCAATGAGGTAACGATCATAAAAATATAGGAGGATCAAGAAATATGGAAGCGGCAAAACTGATCGAAGATGTCACAAGCGCATTTGAGCATCTCGATACCAATCCCAAGGTGGTCATCGGCAACATGGATCTCATCGGACATCTCGAGATCGACAGCGTCGGTGCCGTTCGCTCCGACGCCGATGAACGCCACGGCTACATCAACGATGTGATCATCTACGCCAAACTTCCGGAGTCGACGCGCAGCGCATACGATGCAATGCATAATAACATCGCAAAGGTCGTCAACACCATCAATGTCCTCGAAAACGCCGCAAGCTCCGAACGGTGCAAGGAAGCGCGCGAGCTTCTCAACGAATTCGAGCTCATTGCGTCCCAACTTGCTTTCGTCTCCGGCATCACCAGCATCGAACAATATATGGAGAACGTGCCGGACGCTGTTTTCGAGCCCGAGAAAACCCATGCCATGAAGATCAGCGAAGTCATCTCGGCTCTCGAGGCAATCAAGGTGATTCAGGGTGATATTGAGTGCATGTGCCCGCCCTGTTCCGGCGACAACTTCCGTCCGGTGGAGCGCGTCGGCACCGGTATCTACGATGATGGAACCGTCAAGGCCGACATCATGGACGGTGCAGATCCGGAGGAATTGTGATGCCGAGAAAGAAAGCCTCAACGGAGGCAGATACACAGATGTCAACCGGTAGGGTTAAGCTGCTCAGCGATGGGGTCCATATTCTCGGCACCGAGTATAAAATAGAGATTCATAGCACAAATAGCGACAAGAAGTTGTTGACCTCGGACGGCTACATTACCTATGGCGCTCATGTCATAGTCATCGAGGATATGATGGATTCAGCCTATGATGGCTATACGACCGAATGCATTGCACAACAGTGGAAGAGCACATTGAGACATGAGATTGTCCACGGTTTTCTCCGCGAGAGCGGATTGGGCTCAGGCTGTGGAAAGTTTGATAGAGGTTGGGCAAACAACGAGGAAATGGTCGATTGGTTTGCCCTCCAGGGCCCGAAGATCATGGAAGCCTGGAAGGAGTGCGGTTGTCTATGAGGATCTCCAAACTCATCTCATTCCTCAAGAAGGTTGAGAAATCAGAAGGCGACATCAAGGTCGGGTTCTATCTCTCGGACTACGGCGAGGATGCCAAACTCGAATCCACCATGATCACCAACGGCAAGAAACCGAAGCTCCTGATCATGCTTGAACTCAAGAAGGGAGATTAGAGCCATGGATCAAATGAACCTCACAGATCTCGAGGCAACCAAACAACTTTTTGACAGACTGAAGATTCTCTACGCCGAGAGTACAGAAGATCTGGGCAGTGAAGAAAACCCATGGTTTCAGATCATCGGCGTCTCTGGTACCGAGGCTTCATCCGTCGTCGTGACTATGGCTACATCGAGAAACTCAAGTACGTCAAGATAGCCCGTCGCAGTCTCAGTCGCATCAGAAGAAAGCAGAAGATCCAAAAGAAAATACAATCATTATTCAGGAGGTAACACACTATGGCATTCGAACTTATCATCGTCAACAAGACCAGCCTTCCGACCAAGGACCTCGCCGCTAAGATCCACTACAGTCTCGTCGGCTGCCCGGCCTACATCGACAGCGACATCCTTCTCCACCAGCCAGACGAAACCGACCCTCAGGACACTATCCTGCTGATGTTGAACGGAGAGCGTCCCAGTTCCCCGGAGCCGAAGAATCCCCAGGTGACGTTTCGCGCCAATGTCACTGACGCCGACGTCAGCTTCATGGATCTCAATGAGGTCAGAAAACGCTGGCCCAATGTCAAGGCGGACTGCGACAAACACGATACCGTCAAGGAGAAGCAGGCTAGGCTCCATGACTATGTGGCAGCGTGGCTGACGGAGCACTGCGAACATGACCTTGAATCTTCCACTCCGGAGGGAGTGCTCTACGATGGCTACATTGCCAGCCTTAGTGCAACGCCCGACGCAACCATTCCGACCAGGCTCGAATTCTCCATCGCCTGCATCGACGCTTTCCTGAATCGCGACGTGTTGATATGCGACACCGACGTTGACATCGAGCTCTTCGATACGGATCTGGTGAACCGCGTCTGGGAAAGAGTCTTCTATGACGACGGTTCTCTCGACGGGCTCGAATTGACCGCCGTGGTCCGGAATAACGACCATAAGGCCGATTATGAGACCATGACCGTCGATGAGCGCTGGGCCACGTTCACCCGTGACATGACCGACGAGGAGAAGGCCATCTGGCTCGACAAAGACGGCAAGCGGAAGGGCTTCGACTATCCCATCACCATCGAAGAGGACGACCAGCTCAAGAAGAAGTTCACTGAGCTCCACGCCCTCAGAAAGGAGGACTGAACCAATGCTAAAAAATCATATTCAACAACTGCAGCGGCTTCAAGACCGAAGCCCTCTACGACAAGATGGTCGCAGCGCTCGGCGACGTCTTTGGAGAATTCCGAGAGCACAACCGTTTCGAACTCTATCCATGGGACCACGAGGGTCCGATGTCATGGTATCATTGTAACTTCTACTTCAGACCGGACGGAAGCTTTGTGCTGATCGACTACGGTGAATAAGAGATGAACCCCGGGATAAAAATCCCGGGGTCTCTTTCTTTTTATACAAGATGCTACAGATCTATAATGGACATCAGATAAAGTATCCCTGATGCTGCCCATTTTGACATGGTTATATACCTTGGGAGATGGAAGAAAGGGGTATATGACAATCATGATACTGTCCGAAAACACCTATATCCGCATCGGTGAGATACCGAAGGACAAGCACTCCACAATATACTACAACGGTCTTCCGGTCGGCAAGGAGGACGGTCTTGCGGTCTACGACTGCGCCCGAGACAAGGATCTCCATGACTGGAGAATCGTATTGTCCAAGCCCGTGAATGGTGCAACGGTGCTGATTCTCGCGGATCTGCTCGAGGCTGTCTACGCCGGCGAAGCCAAGGTCTACATCATTGTTGGCAAACGGATTGGAACCTCCACCGATGGAACACCGCTCATCGATCCGCTCGCCATCATCGAGGATGTGACCGATCAATTCCGGGAACTCCCGGATCTCGCACAGATGCGAGCAAATGAAGTAGAACCACGCAGCGGCAAGACCTACATGGATCTGGCCGTTGCTAAAGTTGATAAGAAGGAGGATGAACATGCCACCGAGGAAGAACAGCGCCATCCCGAAGGCGATTGATACCTCGCTGCTGGAGGTTGGCTATGCGCGCTACAACGCCGCCTCCGGCTGGGACGATCTGGAACGAGATGACGACGGCTTTGTGATACTTCGTCCGACGGCTTCCCACGTCGATCGTCACATGAATGCTCTGAGCACCGACATCGACACGCTCGAGGCGAAGCTCAAGAAGTACCGCAAGGAACAGGCCGAAACCGCGAAGTATCAGAAGTCCGAGGAATACAAAGAGTCCAAGAAGAACGAAAACAAGAAGAAGAAAAAGAAGAAGCGCGAGACCCTCATCAACATGGTCTTCAACACCGCCGATGCGGACAACGCCGACGAAGATGAGGAGCTCTACGATGAGGAGGACGGTTCCGGCTACATCGAAAAGAAGAAGCGCGGTCGTCCCAAAAAGGTGGGCAACTCGCTCGATACCACCTATGGCATGCGCTTTGCGCCGATCATGGACATGCTCAACCAAAAGTCCCAGGAGTTTGACCAGATCGCAAAAGACATCGAGGCTGAGCTCGCCGAGAACAAGAACAGTGCCAGATCCATGTATCGATCCTCGCAGATGAGCAACATGCTATCGGCCAAGTCATCGTCGCTCTCGGCCATCACCTCCATGGCATCTCTGGCCACGACTCTTTCCAGACTCGAGTATCAAAAGGAGAAAGATAAGCGGGCCGAGACCGGCAACCAGGATAAGGAAGTTGCCAGCATGGCCGCGAAGTTCCTGCGCGGCAGCCTCGACGACATCGAGGACGAGGACTTCTCCAAGAAACGCAAGAAGAAGGACAAGAAGGGAAAGAAGGATAAGAGCACCAGAAATCCCTATGGTAACTTCAAGTCACTCTCTGCCGACGATGACGATGATGACGAGGATGTTGCAACCTTCGGAAGCATTAGCAAGTCCGGCGGAAAGAAGGGAAAGGTGTCCGACGAAGAACAGAAGGAGCTTGCCATGGAGTTCGCCAAGACTCTCAAGAGCCGCAAGGACGAGATCAAGCTCACACCGCACGAGAAGGCGCTCGCGCTCGAGGGAACCTTCCATGTGATGGTGCTCTGTGATCCGCTGGATCCTAACGGTACCTGGAAGTATGTTCCGATAGACAATAAGTCCGGCAAGATCCTCAAGGATGATGCATACAAAGATCTTCTTCCCAAAAAGAAGAAGGCTCGCATGAGATTTTCGCTCGAAAAGGGGAGAGCGATCGACCTGAACTCGGCTAGAACCTATAAACTGATGTACAAATCATAAAGAATCCCGGTATACCACACAAAACGGTATACCGGGCCTTTATTTTTGAAACGAATAACAGTACTATAGTTTCTTAAATAAAGGAGAGTATTACAGATGAAAACAGTAAAAGAGGGAGAACGTTTTGGCAGGCTTACTGTTACAGGATACAAAGCAACAGAGCGCTGGTCAAATGGTAAACTCAAGTATGTATATTATTGCAAATGTGATTGCGGAGAGACAGTAGAAGTTGACGTATACAATCTTTTGAGTGGTCGATCAACAAGTTGTGGGTGTTATGTGCGTGAAATAAAAAAGATTCGAAGAGACAAGGAAATGCTTGGTAAACGGTTTGGTAAGCTAACCGTTATAGAACCTGTAGAGACTGAAAAGAAAAGCAACGGAAAAGACTATATTGTTCGATACCGTTGCAAATGCGATTGTGGTAATACATGTATTGTGCGTTATTCTCAATTAGTAGGGGGTCTTACAAAAAGCTGTGGGTGTTTACATCATGAAATACCTGCGGAGAAATATGCTGTCAATAAAGATAGCGTGAATAGTAGGCTTTATTGGATCCATGCAGGTATACTAGATCGGACTAAAAATAACCCCGTGTATATTCCACGCGGGATTGCCGCCGAGTGGGCGCTTCCGAATGGTGTTGGATATAAAAATTTCAAAGAATGGTCATATAAAAACGGCTATTACGAGCAGCCAAAAGAAACCCCTCGAAAGGATAAATTAACAATAGATAGATGGCCAGATCCAGAAGGGCCGTATTCACCGGATAATTGTCGGTGGGTTACAATGAAGGAACAATCAAACAATAGATGGACAAATTCTAAAATACGAATAAATAATAAGATATACAATTACGCTCAAGCCGCTGAAGTATTTGGCCTTGGCGAACATTTCATAAATCATAGAGTGATGGGAGGGTGGAGTAATTCGGCCATTGCATACGCTATTGAACATCAAGATCTTAGCGTTCATCGTAAAAACCGCGAATATTATGACAAGTGTGGTTTTCGTGTATTGATTCCGAGAACAAACGAGGATTTTCCAACAGCAAAAGGAACGGGAAGCAATAAAACAAAGCTAAAAGGAACAGATGTTGTGGTATGATCTGAATAGTGCTCGTACCTATAAGCTGATGTACAAGAACTGAACATTTATATGATGCTCAGCCGCAGGGTGTCGATTTGTTTCATGATCTTCTCCTTTGAAACCCCTCCCATTTCCGGGAGGGGTCTTCGTTTTGAATATATAATATAGAGGTAATGATCAAATGATGGGAGGATTTCACATGAATAACAGATGGGTAAACGGTAGGAAGGTTGAACCAACCGAGCGTCAAAACGAAGTTCTTGGATTTTTGGACAAATTCATTCAGCACGGTGTATCCAACGACAAGGCTCACGGAGTTGATGTGTTATACAACCAATTCATGAGTGGATACTGTCTACACTTCGCATTGATGCTACAGGGGCTATTTCAGCGCGGCAAAGTATGCCTCGCTGCTCCCTTCGGTCACATGGTCTGGATGGACGACGATGGAACCTGCTATGATTATGGTGGTTTCTATGATGGCGAAGCGTATTACTTCATACCGATTGATATGATTCCGAAATCCATGCTCACAGATTTCCGTCATGTTCCGAGCGAGGTGCCAACGGCGTACATATCAAAAACTCGGTGTATTTGGCTTATGAAGAGATACTGTGATCTGGCTGGAATCGATTACGATGCTGAAGCCGAGCGCTATCTCAAGCCCAGTGCTGTGCGATAGGTCGGATCCCTCCCAAATAACCGGGAGGGATTCTTTTTGGTCTATATAATATAAAAATGAACAATGGTGTCGAACAGCTGACGACATCATTGTAACCATACTATCAAGAAAGGAATTAGTAGACAATGAAAGTTAGAGATCTTATTTCGGTACTCGAGAACTTCGACCCTGATCTCGATGTAACCCTGAGCTTTGAGCTCGACAATGAGGGTCATACAGTACACTTTGATCCCCGCTTCGAAGAGATTGAAACCAACGACGGCGATGTGATCGACATAGACATCGGTGATATTGAGTGCCAGGATGACTACGATGGCATATCTGATGTGCTCGATGAAGATGACGAAAACGATGAGTGAAATACATAATCGGGCATACGACTCAGGAAAGGTATGAACACCATGGATAGAAAACTTGAGAATGAAATCAAACTCGCCGCAGCGTTGCTCAAGCATATCGACGGGTCTACTCCCGATGAGATGCGTGAGTATCTCGAGGATCTTGAACCAAAGGATGCGAATGCGCTCTTCGAAGACCTTGACGAACTCAAGCGGCTGCTGCGACGCATCCATGAGCACTATGACGGAGGGCTGGAGACTCCGGAGCGCATCGATCTCGATCTGCACTTTACCCACATTACCCAGGAGGCAAAGAACCGTATTCTCGCCATATGTGGGTTCAGCGATCTTTTCAGAATGGGCGACGAACCCGTCATATCGTTTATTGGAAACATGGGCGATGATTTCTTCGGCATGAGCGCCAAGATCGAGTGCACATCTCTTCCGACGAGCCAACACGAGGATGATCTGGAGATCGAGGAAGCTCGTAGGAAAGGTGAGCTCATCGAGGAAGATGGCGAAGGAGACAATGAAAATGAATAACAATAATGAACATCGACCTATCGATACGGAGAGTACCATGGATAGGTTGCAGCGAGAGGATAGATTCCTCGCCCACGGTCATGTCTATGGAACCATGAGTCCGCAGATATGATCAAAGAGCATTCTGGGGGAGACCCCTGGTATCAGTTCCTAGAGGAACAAACAAGATCCATGCATGCGAAGGGTTACTCCGGTGGCCCGCTCATATACACGAAGAACATGGAGGAGAATCATGAATAATCTCACAAAACGCAAGTATCGTTTTACCTACGGCTATGCCTTTCCCGAGAAACATCCGGAGTGCCCTGATTTCGAGGGTGAGTACTACGTACAGCTCAGCGACACCGACGTGATCGAAGAGGGCGAAACTCCCAACGAAGCAGGTTTCCTCGTCGTGGCCATGGACCGCTTCGTCGAAGAGCGTAATACCATGGAGCTCAACGAGACTGAGGAGTATGAGCTTCACAGCATCACAATCGTTCCCATCACCAGAACGGTTAAGGATCCCAGCGATGTATTGAAAGCACTCATGGATGATTACGTCAATGAGGCGGATTCCATGACTGATCTGATCCTCTGCTGGCTCGATGAGGATGAGTCTCATACCCTCACCGACGAGGAGATCCAAACCCTGATCGAGTTTGCCGGGGATGAGAACTATGTGACGGTGGAAGACATTCGACACATGTCGACGCATGACCCAATGTGCAATGTCGAACCTTACAAGAATGCACAGGCCATGTTTGACGTCATGAAAGAACTCGACGTTGGCAGCGATCATTTCACCGAGAGACTCAAATATGTTGATAGGCGCATCGAGATTGACACCGAATGTCTCAACACCGCCTGCGGCAATAAAGAAACCAGTCGTTATCTGCACCGCATCAATCAGCTTAAGAAATATAAGAAGATGCTCAACATGATTGCGTTCATCGATCGTGTGGAGTCTTCGGATTTGAACGAACGGCTCATCATGCTCCGGCTGATCGCGGAACAATTCGGTGTACCGATAATCACGGCTGAACAGGGGAATGAATCTGCAGCCCCTGGTGCATATGGTTCCGGCAAGGTTGATGGTGTGATTGCCATGGGCGAAACCGTCACATTCGACGGCATCGAATGGATCGTGGTCAATGTGGACAAGGATAGATACACCCTCATGAAGAAGACGATCGACAAGATCTCCGCGTTCGGACTCTCCACAAATTATCGCGGTTCGTACATTGCTGATAGATGCGAAGAGTTTCAGGCCCACATGAGCAATGCTGCACTTTCGATGATCAGCGATAAAACTGTCCAGGGGGTCACTGCCAAGGTATGGATCGCCACCAAGTCCATGATCGAAGAATGGACGGATTCCGACAATCCCACCAACAACATGTATGGTAGTGTGCGTGTGTGGGATTTCCAAGATACGACGATCGATGCTAAGAAAAACGGTTCCTACTGGTGCCCCGATCCGTCCGACTCCAACTATGTCTGGTACGTTAATTGTGGCGGCTACTTCCTCAACTACATTCCGAGCGATGCGCGTGGGTTCCGCCCCTGCATCGAAGTTATTGGGAGGGGCGAGCATGTATCCAATGTCACCTGATCAGGAGAATAATATTCAGGCGATGCGGAATTACTGGAATACGCATCCGGAGATTCGAGGCATCAACCCTGTGACTTTCTGGTTGCACATGTACTATGCATATGCGATGCAGACGTTCATTCCGGGAGTTTCCAAGAATCCGATGTATATCGTATCCGAAGTCAAGCTCATCGAGGATATCGTCGACTATCGATCCAGGACCGAGGAGAACATCACCGATATTGACCAAAAGGCGCAGTTGATCAAGGACTTCATCGATCGCGTGGATGAATACATTAGATTACACCATTCGGACGTGGTTGACGCCCTCGAGGTTATCGCCGAGAATCCGGACTATCTATCCGCAGTGATCTTCGTGAACGATGGTAGCTTTCGCACCAATCGCATTATCCTGTCAGAGGCTGAGTTCGCGTATTGTGCCATCGAAAGGAACGGGGAATGCGTCCTCATCAACACCATCACGCACAATCAAGCTGAACCTGCGATAAAACATATCATCGAGGAAGATGGTGTGATATTCGTGCAACTTGTGCCCAAAGCGTACACGGAAAGGATTCTCAGATATAACCGTTTGATGAGTCAGATCGGCCACTATGGCAGCGAACCATCATACCGTCGCATCGGTCCGTTACCTTCGATCTGGTTCTGAGGAATCAAAGAAACCGCTTCCTTCGTGGGGCGGTTTCTTTTTGCTCGAACATCCATATATAATAGACATCCCCGAGAAAGGAGACATTCTCATGCTTCATGTAGGACGACCACAGGACTATCCAGATGACTACGGGCAGTGGAATAGACTCTATTCCGTGCAAGAATGGCCCGAGGAAGAGGTCATCCAATACGATCGTCATATCCAAAAGACAAGCTATAACCAGGCCACCATCACCGGTGCCGTGGTCGACTGGATCAAGTCATTCTTCCCGGCAGGATATTTCAAGCGCACGAGGATCACCACCGAATCTGCGTATGGGGAATTCAAGAGTTTCATGCGCAACATATACAAGCTCGAAAAACCGTTCATGATCATCGATCCACAATCCATCACCCACGATGATGAGAGCCTCTTTGGTCAGAACATGACCGATCGCTACAACTTCTATGATCCGGGGAACGAGGGCATTGGCCCCGCCCTGATCTACTCGCTTCCGATCCTCAAGACGGATTCCATCGAGCTCGTCTATCGACGCAATCGTTTCCGCTTCGACTTTGACATGATGATCATGGAGCAGAATCTGGATCGTCAGCTCAACACCTACAACATGTTGCTCATGCGCATTCGGCATAACTCAAAGTTTACGCTGGATCGAACGCTTCCGTATCTGCTGCCGAGCAAGCAGATGAAATTCATCGCCAAGGTGCATGGGTATGAATATGGCACCGAGGAGTTCGTGAGATTCCTCAACTCCGTGTCCAAATACTCGATCATCATGCGTGTCACACCCAACGGCGTGGTTCTTCACTACATGCTCGTCCCAACACAGCTAATGTGCGAAGTGACCGGCTATCCAAACCGCGACACGCCGGAAACCAGCAATGCCATCGAGTGGGGCGCCAGGCTCACCGAAGAATTCATCTTCAAGGCTGATGTGCCGTCGGAATTCATTCTCATGATTCCCGAGAAGGCCGACTTTGTCCCCTACGAAGAAATCATCGATGACACGCCGGATCTCATCACCATCACTAACCCGGACTATGCGGATCTGGACTGGCCCACCGAGATCAATGGGTACACGGCGGCGGTGAAGTTCGATGTGGAGTTCCAGCAGGGCGACGACAACAAAATTGCCATTCTCCCCGAATGCTATCGCACCATCGATCCGGATATTCGCAACGTGATCCTCGAGTGTGTCCAGAAGAAGGGGAAATTATCAGATCTCATGCTGGTGCGAGCCTACCCCAACGGTTCCTACATGAATGCGCCGGCCGTGTTTGACGACGAGGGAATCCTGACCATCGGAAACCCGCAGGTCGGGAAGCTATACACAATTATGGTTTACATCAACCTCGGAACGATCAATATCATACGCGAGGGGAAAAATAAACAACACATCGGCACCATCGAAAAGTACTGAATTGCTTCCTGTTTTCTTTGTGATCGAATTTGAATTTCATCGAACATTAGTATACTTAATGCTTCGGGAAAGGAGGAGGATATCATGGGTCTATTTGATAAGCTCAGAGCACGCAGCGAGCAGCGCAGGACAGCACAGCTCGAGGCCGAGCACGCATCCGTGGAGCAGCGTCTCCGCGATGAACTCTTTGCCATGTCGATCGAAGAACCTGAAAAACGCACGGTTGAATTCAAGAATCGTCGCTATGTGCTCGAGATCACCAAGACCGGCGAGCGCAAGTTCAGCGTGCACGAACCCTTCGAAAACAACGGCAAGAAAATGTGGAGATACAACACCGTGATCTACACGGCGGCCGGCGAACAGGGCAGTGCTAGGACGGGAGTCTATCCGGCCTCCTTTGCGAATAGGTGATCAAAATCCCCTCCCCAACCATCGGGAGGGGATTTTACTTTGGTCTATATAATATAACCTTGAAGTAACAAACGAAAGGTGGTAGGAATATCCATGAATCTGATCCTGAGCTATCGCATCGCGCAGCTCGAAGCAACCATCATCAATGATGTGAAGTCGCTCAGAAAGAGTACCAACGAAGCAACCATTGCGACCCGACGCGACCGTCTCATGCTTGACATCGGAAAGCTGATCCCATTCTATCACGCGACCAGAAACGAGATGATTCGTTGCGAGGCATTGGAATACACCGGTGCGGTGTTGCTGGGAATCAATCCGAAATACGGCATCAAACTCTATGATCGCGGTCTCGAGCTCATCGGCAACGAAATATCAAGATTCAACCGCGGAAACTACACAGCAGAACAATTCATCAACTACAAGCATAATCTCTCGATGACCGGCATGTTCGGCAATGACAGGACGGTCGTAAAAGACGATGTCAAAAATTAACACATGGGAGGAAACAACATGAATCGAATCGTACATCTGGACAGCGGGGAGATCTTTCCCCTCGACCACTATGGCATCGGCACCGAGCCGTTGCGCGACGCTGTGCGCGATGTCATTGCGCTCTATCTCACCAACACATCTCCGGTGGATGTCGAGAAAGCGTTTATCGACGGATCATCCTTCGTCATCGAAACACACTATGACCAGGGTGATCTTACCCACGATGCCGGTGATGTTGACGTCTGCGAGGACTACGCATCCTATATCGTGGCCGGCTCGGTCGTCGACAAGGGCAACGGCCTTGTCATCGTCACCATGGGCAAGGCTATGAGCGAGAAGGAACAGCTCATCGCCGCGCGCACCATGGAGCGTCGCATCAACAATCTCGAGAAAAGGCTCCGCGAGATTACAAACTCCTACGAGCAGATCCGGGCCCAGAAGAAGCAGCTCGAATTCGAGAACCTGCGTATCTCCGAGGAATTCAAGGCTCTCCAAGACATGATCAACGCCGTGAACAACGCACAGATCATTCCCGAGGGTGAACCGATCGGCGATCCGGACGATCTCTATCCGTCAGACATGCCCGTCGACAGTCTCGAACAGGATGAGGATCCGATCTATCCGGTCGAAGAGCCGGATCCGATCGATGCTCCTCCGACCGAGGTGGTCCCCGTCGAGGATGTGCCGGTCGTCGAGGAAAAGCCCAAGAAACCCAAGAAAACCGTGGAAAAGAAGGTCTACAAGCGCAAAACGGCTCCCAAGACCGATGAAAAACCCAAGACCGAGAAGAAAACAACTCGGTCCAAGAAGAAAAATGCCTTCTAGGATACCATCAAATACCCCTCCCGGTGATCCGGGAGGGGTTTCTTTTTCCCTCAAAACAACATTTTTACCCCTAAATTTTGTTGCATCTTAGACCCTACCTTTTGGCAGGTGTCGACATATGGCAGTTTTGGCAGAGATTTCAGCACATCAACTCGCTGCAAACCCTTTATTCATGCGGGTTTCGGGCGTTTCGTCAAAATATAACAACACCAAGGAGGTGTGATTTAGTGGCAGTTCTGAAACAGAGGCTTCACAGGTTCAATGGCGCCTCCTATGATACGATTCACTTCGAGACCGAGGTTGCCTGTGTTGTCGGACTCCCGGAGTGGGTCAAGTCGGCCACCAAGCCGGCCTACACAGCCTCGGAGATCACGTCCACCGGTGGCACCGTCCAGTCCGACCTGGATAGCTATCTCCCCGAGGTGCAGGCCACCGACGATGCGCCCGCCGCCACCAAGGAATCCAAGCTCGTGGTTGGGCCCTCGAGTGCCTGGGTTCATGGAGTGAACATCCTCGATTCCGGATCCCAGGGCGTGTCCCGCAGCGTTGATGTTACCCTCGCTGCCTCGGGCTGGGAGGGAAGCTCCGCTCCCTACACCCAGCGCATCTTCGTCTCTGGTCTCATGGCGGGCCAGGATGGTGTCATCGGTCCTGGCCAGAGCGCCAGCGATGCTCAGGCCACGGCCATCGAGGATGCCTGCATGCGCATCAGTGCCCAGGATTCTTCCACGCTCACGATCACGGCAAAGGGCGCGAAACCGAGCATCGATCTTCCGGTGCAGATTCTCCTCTTCACCACGACCACCGATGAGGGCTATCTCATCGGCTCCTGCCCCCAGGCGATCCCCGTGACGCTCACGGTGGCCGGCTGGGATTCCACCGCCAAGACCCAGACCGTGGCGGTACCTGGCATCGTCGCCGACGAACTCAAGCAGAAGATCGAGCCGAACCCCTCCAATGCGTCGAGCGCTGAGTACTTCGATTGCAACGTGCGTGCCACCGCACAGGCCACGGATTCGCTCACCTTCACCTGCGATGAGATTCCAACCGCAGCGCTGACGGTCTACGTGCTCATCACCGCCATCGCCGAGACCACCGGGACCGTTCCAGTCGGGGCAGGCATCGGTGTGCACCAGTACGCTACCATGAAGACGGTGACCACGGGTACAAGCTGGACCGACAACGGAGACGGCTGGTATCAACAAACGATCACGATTCCCGGGACGACGGAGAATACCCAGGTGGATCTCCAGAACGATGAGGATGTCATCGACCAGATGGAGGAGGATGGTTGCAGCAACCTCTTCGTCAAGAACGTGGATGGAACACTGTATCTCATGGCCAAGGATGCTCCGTTGAGTGTTGCGGTGACCCTCCAGGTCAACCTGAAGGAGGTGTATTGATCCATGGGAACAATCTATGGTGATGCACTCAAATCTGGAGGGAAGTTCGACTTCAGTGGAGCGAATGTAACAGTGGATGATTTGCCAATCGGTGTATATGCTTGGGATGCTAATGGTACACTGATAGGACGGGAAGCAGATCCTGGTGAATACGGCTCCAATGTCATCTCCGGAACTCTTACCAAAGGTTCATATGTACGTTTTGATGGCATCGACTGGATCGTTGCGAATGTCTCCGGCAACACCTACACCCTGATGCTGAAGAAGATGACCGAGACCACAACCTTCGGTTCGTCGACCAGCTATAGTGGCAGTACCATCACGTCGAAGTGCACGACCTTCCAGAATGCGATGTCGGCGAATGCGCTGTCGGTGGTCAACTCGAAGACGGTACAGTCGGTTACAGCGGAGGTGTGGATCGCTACGAGATCCGACATCGAATCCTGGACCGATAGCAACGACCAGACCAGTTCTGCCTGGTCTGGCATTCGCAAGTGGACGGGCTCGTCCGAGGATGACTATGCCGTGAAAGACATCTATAGCTACTGGTGCTCTGATCCGGACGGCTCCGGCCGTGTCTGGGCCGTCGCTTACATCGGCCTCTTCGTCAACGACAACGGTCCGAGCTATGCGCGTGGGTTCCGCCCTTGTATCGAAGTTGTACAATGAACAAAAGTGACCCGCCCAGGAGCGGGCGGGTCTTCTCATAACAATGAAAGGAGGAATGCTCCTTGATTCAGAATCAACCAAATCCCAATACCATATCAGAGCTCCAGGCTGAGATCAACTACTGGAAAAGGCGGTATGAGGAGAAAACTTTTGACTTTTCTGGGGCCACCGCAACACCGGACGATATTCTCCAGGGGGTTAAGGCTTGGGATGCCACCGGCACACTGATCACTGGCACTTATGTGTTTCCTGGTGAATATGGTTCTCCCGAGATTGCTGGTACTCTCACAAAGGGCTCATACGTCAGGTTCGATGGGTTGGATTGGATTATCGCCAAGGTGAACGGTTCCACCTACACACTCATGCTGAAGAAGATGACGGAGACGACGCAGTTTGGCTCGTCGATCTACTACAGTGGTTCGACAATCGCATCCAAGTGCACGACCTTCCAGGGTACCATGTCTGCCGAGGCGCTGTCGGTCGTCAACTCCAAGACCGTACAATCTGTCACGGCCAAAGTGTGGATTGCCCAGAAGACCGACATCGAATCCTGGACTGTCAGCAGCGAACCGTCTTCGTCAGATTGGTCTGGTATTCGCAAATGGACCGCCAACGATGGCATCTACGATTCGGTCGGAGCTACCAACTACTGGTGCTCGAATACGAACGACTCCAGTTATGTCTGGATCGTCACTTCCGACGGCTACTTCTACGGCCGCAATAGTCCGAGTAAGACGTATGGTTTCCGACCCTGCATCGAAGTCACTCAATCCTGATCATAGATAACAGCCCCGCCTCCATCAAGGGGCGGGGCACCCATCGTTTCAAAATCAATCAATAAAGGAGGAATTTCACATGGGAATCGTATCGGGCTTCGGAGCAAATCCCGGCATCGGAGCCGTGATTGATCTTAGGAAGAAGGTTGAACTCTGCCCGAGCATCATCGTGAATGTGCCCACCGGCAGCACGGTATCCTGCACGAAGGGTACGATCAGTCTCACCGCACTGTCCATCGATGTTGGAGCGGAGACGGATACCCATACCTTCCAACCCACCGAGGAGGGAACCTGGACGCTGAGAGCCACGCTCGGTGAGGACGAGAGTGAAACCGAGGTGTTGGTCGAGAAGACCAACTACGAAGAGGATCTCGAATACTTCACCAATCCCATCGAGGGAAATGTTGTGCCCGGTCAGGTTGTCACCTTTGACAACAAGAGCTGGATTGTCCAGCACGTGGATGGAAACATTGCCTATTTGGCATCCAACGGGATTCTGTCCACGGGTGCGTTCAACAGCAACAGCAGAAACGCGTACCTTGGCTCGGATCTAGCAGCCAAAGCTGCTGACTACCAAACAAACAACATGAGTGCCAAAGCGCTCAAATATTGTCAGGATGTTACCGTCAACGGAGTTACCAGCAAGGTCTTCATTCCCTCTAAAGCTCAGTATGAATCCGAATGGAGCTGGCCGTCTGCCTCGGCGGACAACCGCAAGCAGACCGGCGGCAACAGCTGGTATTGGACCTCTTCGCCGTATCCCAACGACTCCAGCAATGTGTGGTTCGTGGATGGCAACTTCAACAGCATCATCGCCAACTATGCCGATGGCGGTTTCCGGCCCGCGGTGGCCGTGAAGTTCCGCAAGGAGATCGGAGACGGTGAATATGGTTCTTCCAAGATCGCCGGCACTCTGGAGAAGGGTCAATTCGTCAAATTTGATGGGCAGGATTGGATCGTTGCCAATGTATCTGGTTCAACCTATACGTTGATGTTGAAGAAGATGACGGAGACCACTGCATTTGGATCCAGCACAACATACTCTGGCAGCACCATCGCATCCAAGTGCACGACCTTCCAGAACGCGATGTCGGCCAATGCACTGTCAGTGGTCAACTCGAAGACGGTCCAGAGCTTCACCGCCAAGGTATGGATTGCAACAAAATCCGACATCGAATCCTGGACCGATACTGCTAATCCGACCAGTTCTGCCTGGTCTGGTATCAGAAAATGGTCTGGAACCACTGAAGATGACTATGCCGTGTCGGGTATCTATACCTATTGGTGCTCTGATCTGGACGGTTCCAGCTTTGTCTGGGAGGCCGAGAATCAAGGTAATTTCGGCAGCAGCGCTCCGGCTGCTGTGTTTGGCTTCCGTCCCTGTATCGAAGTCACCCAAAGCTAACAAAGGAGGTATATCATCATGGCGTTTCTGTCTCTCGGTGTTCTCAATCGGAACAAACCAAACATCAGGGATGTCCTCCTGCACAAACCCTCAACATCGTCCCAGCTCGTATATACCGGGGAGTCGCTCTCCCCGGTCTGGGACAACTATGATCCGGACAAACTCACCATCTCCGGGGATCTCTCCGGGATCAACGCTGGTACCTATACCACGACATTCACTCCGAAGCTCGGAGTATTCTGGGAGGATGGGACAAGTAACCCGTACAATGTTGGCTGGAGCATCGGCAAGGCCACACCCACCGCAAGCATCGACAAGAGTACCGTGACCCTGGATGCGAGCAAGACCTCCGACACAATCACGGTGACCACGAATTCGGATGGTGCGGTCAGTGCAAGCAGTGACAACACCGGAGTTGCCACGACCAGCGTATCCGGAAAGGTTGTGACCGTTTCTTCGGTCAACGATACCACCGGCAGCGCCAATGTCAGCATCGGTGTCGGTGCCGGAAATAATTACATCGCCTATCCGAGCGTCATGAGCGTGGCGGTCACCACCAGCTTCTTTGTCAATCCGCTCAACAAGGATACCATGACACTTGGGGATGAAACCGTTTACTTCACCGCCTATCCGTCCATTACCTGGCAGGTACAGCATCTGGATGGGAATTATGCCTATCTGGCGTTGTATCCGATAACTGAACGGAGTGTATTTGGTTCCAGTACAACCTATTCCGGATCCACCATTGCACAGAAGTGCACAGACTATCTGAATAACACCATACCCAATGTTGCTGACTATCTGGAAGAGGTCACTGTGAACGGTGTCACTGCTAAGGTCTTCATTCCTTCTAAAGCTATGTATCAGACCGAGTGGAATTGGCCGAAGACCAGCGCTTCCAATCGTAGTTGCATGATAAACGGTGCCTATATAGCATATTGTACATCTACTGCGGCCGACTCCGGCAGTGTGTGGAGCGTGAGTGGCGATGGCAACTTCTACAGCGGCTACGGCCCGTCGGCTGCGTTCGGCTTCCGTCCAGCGGTTAAAGTTAAATATAAAGCTTTGTAAAGATGATGCTTGTGTGTTTACTCATATATCAATCATTCACGATGTAATTATCAGCTGAATTTGTCCCAGGGGCCATCATAGTGCTCCTGGGACACGTTTTTGTACAACGGCTATCCATTCTCAATGTTCTCGGCTTTGTCACTGTTCTGGCACCAAAGAAAGAGATCGGTGATGAGCTGATATATGGATGAGGATGATCCCGGACGTTGTGATATGCTGGAAAAGATGCGTCGCAACATTAAATACAATAACTTTCATCCGATCAGCAGTCACTATCCGGACTGCTACTATCTTTTGCCACATGCGGCATGCTGGAACATGGACTAGCAACGATTCAAACGAAGAAAAGACGGACCCGACCTGGGTCCGTCTCTTTTTTTTTGTTGTCAATCGTGTTTTTCGAGCATGTCGTACCCGGAGACCTCACCATTTTCCGCGAGTAGCTCGGAGGCATCCTCGTTGAACGGGACTGTTCCAAAGTATTTCTCGCAGTCCTTGTTGGTGCAGAGGAACACAGGCTCACCGCGCAGAAAAATACCAACCTTGGCGCCACATTTTGGGCAGACCTCGGGCACATCCTCACCCTTGTCATTCTTGCGTGGGATCTTTTTGTTCGATTTCTCGTTGAGCAACATTCCAGCTGTCTCCAGGAGTTGCTTCAGTTCGTTATCATTCATGGATATTCTCTCCTCACATGATGAGTCCAATGAGCGATTCCATTTCAGCACTCACAGACTCGTTGGTGGTCTTTTCCTGGGATTCGATGAATTTCTCGAGCTCCTCCATGGCCGAGAGCTGCTGCTTCTCGATCTCGGCAAGCTTCTTGGCGATGCTCTCGCAGGCTCTGGAGGATTGACGTTCGATCTCGGTCAGAGTGTTCACCGAGGATTTGGTGGTGTTCGCGTCCTCGATGATGATCTGATTGAGTTCCACAGAATCCTTGGTTTTGTCGGAGGAAACATTTTTGTGTCTCTCGAACCATTCCTTGATGCTCTTGATCATGTTTCTGACAATTTCGATGAATCGAGCGAATAGCTTTCTCAGGAAATCGATCGCCTTCTTGACAGCAGTTTTCACATGACTCCAGAGGGTTGCAACCGTGATTGCCTCCAGCAAGGTTCCCTCGTCGAGCACAGGAACATCGAATTCGTCATCCGTCGACTGTGCAAAGTACCATGCCTCGCCGAGCATCTCGGCCGCCTCGTTTAGGTAGCTCTCGGCCGAAGCGTATAGATCAACATCCATCGCATCCTCGACGATGAGCGAATTCCTGGCATAGTGAACCTTCACACCTTTGATCTTCTTGAACTTCGGATCCAGATTCATATGACCCGGATTGCACATCGAGAGATAGATGTTCTTTGAACCATGATCGATTAGACTCTGGAGCAGTTCATTCACATCGGTGAAGGTACCATGTTCGGTGGAAATCGGCTGGCAAGTCCAGACCATATCACGATTGGCACGTCGAATCAATTCATTGCCAGCGCGAGCTCCACGATTTGTGATCTTCGACTGATCTGCGATCTCATCCTTGTACTTTTGATAATCAGTCCAGAGTTTGTGAGCATTCTTCTTATCGGAATCGGTCAGATCATTGTCTGGATAATGTTTGTCAAAATCAACAACATATTTGATTATCTGCCATGAGCAGTAGGGATTATCGATTGGATCAAGTTCCTTTTCAAAAAACTTATCAAGCGACTTGTTTTGGTTCTGATAGTTGCGCAGAGCCTTCTTCTGCATATCCAATATTTTCTTATCAGAATCGGAGGGTTCACCTTTGCTCTCTACTCGTTTGATGGCAGATTCAAGGCCGTCGATCATGTCGTCGTTGGATATGTGTAGATACTCGAGTGCACTGTTTAGTTCATATGCACCATGCTCGAACGCATCGAAATAATCCTTCACCTTTCGTTTCGAATCAAGCAGATCGATCTCGGTTTTATGCTTAATGCGTCTCATTTCTCTGTTGGTCGTATTGGCATCCTTGTATTTGTAGCTACCATGACATGAAACAACGGTATCGTACTCGATGCAATGCTGAATAATACGATCGATGGTTTCGGTATGCTCAAAACCCGTTTTCCCCTTGGTTACGTAGAATTTTCCCGCTCCGAGCTTGGAGAAGTCGTAACCGTAGCTCGTCTTGAAGCTCTTCTCATTGTCCTTGAGGGCATCCTTGATATTCTTCACCGAAAGCGCTCGTACCTGATCATCATTGGACTCGAGTCCACGCATGAGCACCAGTGCCTCGGCTTCGGTGTATCCGAGTAGCTCATGATTCATGGAAAGCATTGCTCGGAGCGCCGCACAGATCATGTCACAATAGTCGATGCGGCTTTGGATCATGCGATGAACTTTCTTTGGATCAGTCTCCTTTGTTCCATACCCAACCGAGAGAATCAATTCGCTTGCAAGATTGTCCCAATCACTACGATACTCGGCGTTTTCTCCGGTATATTCAGCAAAGCGTTCTGCAAAGGTTTTGATCGAAGAGCACATGCGTTCAAAGACGAGCAGGTTATTATTACGCTGAAGCAGTTCTTTGGTATCATAGATGCCGGCTCTAACCTTGGTGTTGCGAGAATTTTCTAGGTACTGGTCGATCTTGTTGTACTTGTCGGTTAGTTCATCAAGATGAGCACTCGCCATCGCATTGTAAGCACCAACAATGTTCTCGGAGAGCAGGATCGCTTCGTCGCGTTCCTTGTGATAGTCCTCGATGGCGATGTGAATCATGTCATCCAGCACACCACCGTGAACAAAATCGGCTTTTTCCAGATGATCCGGATGTGCAATGTTTGTTCCATTCCACTCGGCACGGAGGCGCTCTTCGTTCCATCCTTTATGTTCGGCCGCAGCAACCAGTCTCTCACGCAGCGCCTCTGGAATCATGTCGTAGGATACGAAGGTTGTGGCACCGTGAGTCTCTGTGACCTCGAGCAATGCTACCTGGGTCTCTCTGAGCATGATTAACCAACCCCTTTCTTGGTGTTATTCTGAAAGCCAATCTTGCCCTTACAACTCGAGGTTGGCATAAATACCACCGAGGTGCTGATGATCGAGTAATCTGCTGGTCGAATGAAAAGCGTTCTTGGCACCTGTTTTCCGTGTGCTGGAAGATCAATTTGAAACATATGATCTTGATCTTCGATTGCTTTGGTCAGCTCTCCATCTAACCAAGCCTTGATCTCGAGGGCTTCCTTGCGACTACGGCATTTGCGGGTCATGTCGATTGCTTTATCATAGCGCTTGTTCTCAGCGGCAATACCCACCGCATAGTATCCTTTCATGCTAACACCTCCGGATCATCGCATGATCAGACGCATGAGGCTCTCCATCTGTGGTTCGGCGCCGGAGGCCTGTTTGTCGGCGAAGTCTTCGAGTCTGCGGAAATTCTCGGTCTGTTCGCGCTCGAGCTCGGATACCTTGCGATTGATCTTCTCGCAGGCGGACACAACCTCCTTCTCCATGGAAGCGATGTCCTTGATCTGGTACTGTCGAAGCTGTGCATCCTCGACCAGGAACACCGCGCCGGGCACCGGAGACGAGAGCTTTCCGCTCTTGGCACGCCCGAGCAGAGATTTGACGTTCTCGCGAATCTTCTTGATCATCGCGGCAAGGAAGGCGAGCATCTTCTTGAACCAACCCGCCACGGCGGCGGCGGCCTTGCGGACGATGGCCTTGATCTTTGCCCAGAGCTCGGCCGCGGTCACCTCGTTCATGGGTTCGAAACTCTCCACGAGCATCGCGTAGTCATCTTCAACAATGTCATCGTCGAACTCGCCCAGACCGAAGTCCATCACAAACTCATCGAGATGAGCCGAGGTTTCGTTGATGATATCATCGAGCATGTTCCAGCCGGCACCATCGGACTCCTCGGCGGAGGACTCCACAACAACGCTGGACATCGGATACTCAACCTTCGCCTTCATGCGCTTCCGAAGCTCCTCGGTCTCCTTGTCGAGCTTCTGGCCGCCGGGATTGCAGGAGAGCAGAAGAATGTTCTTGAAGCCATTGTTGAGCAAGCTCTTGACCAGCTCATTCACATCCTCGTACTTGGATCCATCGATGGACTTGATGGGCTGGATGGTCCAGCGCGCATCCGCACCGTCGGATTCTTCGAAGATCTCCATATACTTCTGGAGCATGATCTGACTGATGGTGGCCTGCTGCTGAGCAAAGGACTTGACCACGAACTGATCCTGGGCCTTCTCGCCATCGTCCGCGTAGTTCTCGCGGGATGCCTCGACCGCGTCCTTCCAGACATCGTTGATCGCATCATTGAGCTGTTCAAGCACCTCATCGATGGCCTCTTTGTATTCGGAGAAGATCTTATCGGCGCGCTTCGGGTCGTAGTTGTCCCAGCTCTTCTTGTCGATCTTTCCGAAGGTGGCATTGATGGTCTTGTCGGTCTTCTCGATCGCGGAACCTATGGCCACCGCCACCTTCTGCGGAACCTGGGCAACGGCCTTGTCCCACTTCGGTTTGAAGGCGTTGTAGCGCTGCTCGTAGTATCTCTTCAGGTCGATGGCCAGCTTGTCCGCGCGCTTGCGGAGATCAGCCATAGCCTCGTTCTCGTAGGCACCGTGGCCGATCACCACCGCATCATGGGTGGAGAGAAGCTGCAGCGTGCGATCGATCTTCTGGGAGACCTCGTGTGGTCCGAGAAACCCGTCATCCTCGGAGACCGTGAAGAGCACACCGTAGCCGAGCGATCGCAGATCCCAGATGGTATCCTTGTGGAACTTGTTCTCGTTCTTGGCGATGAGCTCCTTGACCTCGCGCACGCCGGCCTGCCAGGTTTTCTGATCCTTGGAGTCGAGCTTGGTGGTCAGCAGCTCGGCCTCGGCCTTGGTGATGCCGAGGATGTTGTAGTTCATGCGCACCATGTTGCGGAAGGTCTGGAGCTGGGCATTGCACATGGTGATGCGATACTGGAGCTGTGCCTTGATCTCCTGGGGAGTGCTCTTTGGTTCATAGGTCCACTCGGTGGCGAGCTTGCGCATATCGCCGAGGTTGAGCGGTCCCTCCTCGGGATCTCCGAAAACATCCATGTATTCCTTGTACTGATTCACCAGCAACGAATAGATCGTCTGGAGCTGTGTGCATCCTGCGTAGATCATCGACGACACATCTGGGGCCTCGTCTTCCATGCTACGCTCGCCCGTGGCGTGGGCAATGAGCTCGTCCTCGTACCTCTTGATGGTCTCCCAGGCCTTCTTGGCGTCACCCTCGATCATCTCGTTGTAGGCCTTGACCACGTCCTGCGATGCGAGCACCGCCTCGTCGAGTTCCTTGTTGTACTCCTCGAGCACACGCATGGCTCGGTCGGTGATGGTGTCGGATCCGGCCACCGCCACGTTTGTGTTCTGGATAGCGTTCGGGCCGGAGGTCTTTTCATGCGCGTCGCGCACGCTTTCCTCATCTCCGCCGATTCCGAAGTCCGCATACTCATGCTCCGCACCTGCGAGAACCTTCTTCCGGAACCATTCGGGGAGCGCATCGAAGCTTAGCTCGACCTGTTTCATGCCTCCGGCTTCCTTCTTGACATCCTCGAGCATCGGTTCGAGGTATCCAACTGGACTGGAAATAAGCAAGGGAATCACTCCTTTGTCTGTTTATTCATTATAGAAATGTCCCAGAATATCAGGATCCCCGGAATTGACCGGGGATCCTGTCGTGGCTCATCTGCAACGTTTGCTGCGCCAATCCTCGAATTTGGGCGTGCTGTATTCGAAAATGCTGGGTTCACTGTCGTGGCTATAGTACCACACCTTTTTCGACCTGAGTGAGAAGAGGAAGTGATCACCGTTGCCCACCGCACCGAGCGGGATGAGCTGATATTTATCAAACTCCTTCTCCTCTTCCTCGGTGTCGGCGCCATAGAATCTCTTTGTGAGTTCGGGGGTACCGTAGATCATGCGGCCGAGGGTTGCGATATCGGAGGTGCTGAGACCCTCAAACTTCCCATCATAGGTATCTTCACAGAAGTATGAAATGACAGCCTTGGGAGTCACTTTGATCTTGGTGTCACCATTTGGGCCGTTAATGAAATCGGGGCATTTCTCGAGAATCTTGGTTGCTTTGGCCTCATCGAACGTACCAAGCGCAGCCTCGTTCAGCCAGCCGCTCATGAGCTCTTCGGCGGACTCGTTCTGTGCCTCTGGATTTGCCTTGGCGTAGAGATCCTCGGCCACATCCTTCGGAAGGTATCCGACGATGTTGACGAGGTTCGGCTCCTTGGTCGTGGTTTCGACCTTGAACGGAACATTGCGCGAACGGAGCCAGGATTGGGTCGTGGTCGCGGCCTTCTTGGCGAGCGCCTCGACGCGCTTGTTGATCTCTTCGTCGCCACGATTCTGCACGTAAACATAGCCAAGATCGACACCCCATGCCTTCTTGCCTTTGTATTCGTCGGTGGGGCCATAGTATACCACGAAGTCGGTGCCGATTTCGATGCCATCTTCCTTGTCCTTTTCGCCGAGGAGGGTCTTGAGCTTCTCATCGAGCTCATCTTCGCCGGTCATGTAGTTGTCGGCGATCCAGCCGCGAATCTTCTTGTTGAGCTTCCGTTCCGCACGATTCTCCTTGACCTTCGCGAGCACCGCCTCGCCGAGCGCAGCATAGTCCTCGGAGGATGCACACTCGTTCTGAATCTTGGTCAGCGCGGCGTTGAGGTCCTTGAGCGAATCCATGCAGCGCTTCTCGAGGGTTTGGATCTGCTCGCCGATGCTTTCGCAGGACCTGACCATGGAGGACTCGAGTTCGCTCCAGCTCGTCACGGCCTTCTCCTCAAACTTGGCCTTGTCTCCATCCACAGCGATGGCGGGATTCGGGACACCGTCGGCCAGCTTGTCCTCGACGGTCTTGCCCTTCTTCACGTCCTTGAAGAAGCCGTGAATCTTGTCGATCATCCGACGGAACTTCTCGATGCCCCGCTTGAAGAGGTTGGAGAACTTCACCGCTGTGAGCTTGATGATGTTCTTGATCTTTGCCCAGAGGTCGGAGACCCCCTCGTCGATGATCTCGTCGCCCAGCGCAATCGCGGCCTCGTTGAGCGATTCGACCTCGTGGTAGGAGAATCCAAGCTCCTCGCAGGCCTCCATGAGATGGAGCTCGGTCTCGTTCATGATGTCATAGCAGTGGGAGAATTCACTGATCTCGTCGGCGCCGTAGGTACCCTCGGCGAGGAGGCTGTTGGTGGCAACCTTGAAGGTCACATCCTTCATCTCCCTGAGGTCCTTGTCCAATTCATGATGACCCGGGTTGCAGGACATGATGCAGATGTTCTTGAAACCTTCGCGCGCGAGCTGGCGACAAATCTCATTGACATCGGTGAGCGCTCCGGAGGATTTCTCGGTGCGCACGGGCTGGCAGTACCATACCTTCTTGCCGGAGAAGAGTCCGTTTTCGATGCGGGCGTATTGATACCAGGCACGCTGATATCTTCCGGCCACGCTCTGGATCTTCTTCTTGGCATCGGCGATCTCCTGGTTGAGATCGGCAACCTGCTTCTTGTACTCTTCCATGTTCTTGGCACCAACGAGACCATTCATATCGGTGATGAGTCGATCAACGACCTGGATGGCCTGGGCCAGATCCACGTTTGCCTGGTCGAGTTGCTTGCGCAGCGTTTCAATCTCCTTGGCATCGGTCTGGGCGGGATCGAGTCTGTCGAGCTGCGCCGCAATCTTGTCACGCACGGCCTTGAGCTTGAGCGCTTCCTTCTTGGCGGAGTCAATCTTTTTGCCGAACTCCTCGCGGATCTTCTTGACCTCGGGCGATTCGTCACGTTTGATGTTGCGCATGATGCGCGCCTTCTCGTCCTCGAGCTTTTCGATCTTGGAGATGAGGTCTTCTACCTTCTTGGTGATGGGATGAAGCACTTCGTTGTTATACTTCATACCCTTCCTGGTCTGAGAACCACCATGGGCGAGCACCGTGGCATCATGGTTGAGGCAGACACCGAGAATATGATCGATGGCAGTAAAGACATCCAGACCCATCTTGTCGGTGGTGTAGAAGAGCACACCGCCGCCCACGGAACGGAAATCAAACATGCCGTCACGGGGCTGGAACTTCTTCTTGTTCTGGATGATGAGCTGCTTGACCTGTCGGATCGACGCGGTGCGTTCCTTCTCGTTGCCATTCTTTATGGATACCGAGAGCATCTTTGCCTGGTCCTTGGTGATGCCAAGCATCGCGTAGTTCATGTCGAGCATGGTGCTCAGGGTTCCGACCATGGCCTCGTACATGGCGAGGCGTGCCTTGAGGATGGCCTTGATCTCCTCGGGATCATTGCTAGGCTGATAGACACAGTTGATGACCATCTGACGAATCTCCGCCTCGGTGAGACGAATCTCCATGCCGGCGCCATGCGTCTTGTCAACGGCGCCCTGCATATCCAGCACCATTCTGAGCGCATTGAGCACGGGCTGGAGACCGGCCTCGGCGATGGCGCGCTGCGCATCTTCATTGGACATGTTTTTGAGGCAGGCCATGACAAAGTCGATGGCCTTCTGGGCCTGACCCTGGAGCATCGCATTGTAGGCCTTCACAATGTTCTCGGCATTGAGGACCGCCTCATCCTGTTCTTTCTTATACTGATCCATGGCACGAACGAGCACCGTATTGATGGCATCGCCCTCCTGGAGCGAAGACCTGTCCTGGGTCGCCCAGCGTGTGCCGTTGATATAGTTGATGATCATGGCCATGGGATAACCATTCTTGGAGGCCCACTCCTGGAGCTCACGCTTGACGCGGGGAGGGAGATCCTTGTAGGATACGTGCAGCTCACGCATCTTGTTCACCGCCTCATCGAGCAGCGGCGTTGCCAGCCCAATGTGGCAAAGTTCAACACTCTGCATCATGATAGTTTACCTCTCCTTTCAGTCGAGTTCAGATTGATATTGATCGTAGTTGATATTTTTGCTCTGCTTCGAGCTCGCCGGACCAATTTCATGGTTTTGTAGCAGATTCTTCGGAAAATCACCGTTGATATCTAAACGCTTGTACCATGGATCCTCCGCAGAGGAACCCGCATCGCTACCTAACCCATCATCGGCAACCGCAGTTTCACCCTCGGAAAGCACGTGCACAAGCACAGTTTCACAGAGGACCTCATCCAGGTACCTTGCGTATGGATGATTGATCGGGAGCTGGAAGGTGCATTCAAGCTGGCGATATTTTTCATTGAGGTGTTTCACATAGACCGCTCGATCATCCTTCGAAATCTTGGAGATATTATCCATGGCTTTGCGCACATCAGGCTCATTCACCACCGGATAGAGCTTCTTGGATGGGAGCAGATAGTCATCCTCCTTGAATTCTGCCACACCGGCGGTTTCATCGAGCATGGTCACCCAGTCTGCCGCCTCATCGAGCGGAATATCCAGCATGTAGTTGAGACCGTAGAATCCCGCCACCGACTCATCGAGACGGAGCTTCTTCGGTGCATAGGGATAGATCGGCGAATCCTTCTTGAAACGAATATCCATTCCAAGCTCATCGATGCGACGGCAAATGTTGTGGGCCAGCGTCTTTCGATCCTCCGGATCCTTGCAGTGGTGGAACATGGAGATTGCCGCCCGCACATGCTTCTCATCGTGGAGTGGATATCGACGCTGTTTCGGAAGACCGAACATTGAGTCTGGAAGTTTATCCCTCTCGGCCTTGGTCATGGACTCATCGAGATTCTCTTGCGCTTCGATCACAATCGATCCAAAGTTCTTATCCCGTTTCGCATCGGTAAGTATCACATCATAGCCAGGGTGACGCACATATCGACCGGTATCGTTGCCGGCATTGAGGGTTTGCCCAACAAACTTCTTACCATAACATCTAGCCGCATCAAATAGATCATCAATGAGAATCGGTCTGGCGCAATCTAGCTTTTGATCTTTGATCACATCGTCCACGCAGATATGGGCGGAAAGATCGTACACTGGATCACCAACCCGTTTGCCGTAGATATTGATCATGCCGGACTGAGTAGGATAAGCGACCGAAGAAAAGACAAGATTTCCAACCTTGATATTGTCTCCATAATGATCGAAGCCCAGCATATCCTTTACCCAGGTAGGAGTCTTCCACTCATTTCCGTATGGTTCAAATTCGCACAATGCCTTTGTGCAGTTGACGAATAGCATACTCTTGAGCTTCTCATAGTTCCTATCCTGGCCGGTGCAATATCGACCGAGATGAATCCAGAGGTCACCCTCACCAATATCACCAAATGCACGATCCCAGGGACCACGACGAAGCTCACGACCCTTGGCATCCTTGGAAAAGCTTGGACCATTGCGCTGTTCCTCGAAATTTTTGAGCATTGCCGGAAGCATCTTCTCGGTTGAGACGAAGATGCGACGATATTTTCGCGCACTCTCAGCCGTCTCGTGCAGTGCAGATCCGATGAACATCTGATAATAGTTGACCTTTCGCGACTCCACTTCTTTCATGGATTCGGCCGAGATCTTGAATCCGTACTTCTTGTACATCTCGATGGCAACTTTATTGTCACAGAACACGGCGAGTGCATTGCCTCGAAGATGTTTCACCGCATAGTCGAGGGCCTGCGTGCCAAGACCGTGCCCTCGCAGAGATTTCTCAACCTCGAGGTTTCCGATCCAATTATAGTTGTCCCCCTCTTCACGCCCATCGTCCGGATATCCAACAGCCACAGCGACGACGGGTTTTCCGTCGAGCTCCCAGCAAACGGTTGCGCAGTATTTCGAACTCGGACCGACATCCTTGAGAACACCCTTCTTACCTTTCTCGCGAAGATATGTTGTGTCCACGTTGATGAGCTTGAGGTCCGACAGCTTCATGGGTTCGCCCTGTCTATGCTTCGGATCGAGTTTGGATTTTGACGAGGATTCGGCCAGCATCGAGTCCGGGATATAGTCGTAGTCCGCACGCTTCTCATTATCCATCTCAAGATCAGTCTCCGTGCTCACATCGTCCCCGATGATGCTGTCGGTCTTCGATTCCGGAAAATCCGTACCATCATCGTGGCGAACATTGGCATTCTTCGCGATAGGAGAATGACTCGTATAGGCCGGATCGTACACCTGTTCGAGGATGGAGTTTCGAAAGAACTCTTCTCCGGTCATGTCGTGCACATCGTCCACATGATCGTCATTGTGGTCGAGGAGATTTTCTTCGGGCCTGTGATCATTCTCGAGTTCACGCTTAAGTTCGGTGTAGAATGTATCGAGCCAATCTCTGCGGTTTGCGTTGGGCTCCGGTGACACGTTGCTGGGATGATAGTTCATGCTCATGATTCAAATCACCCCTCCTTCATTTTGCTCAGATCAGGAAGATAGCTCATGGCGGAGATAAAGTCCATGCGCCGTTCCGTGTTGTTGCGATAGGACCCATGTGGATCAGTGAAGTTGATGCCACACTCGGCGAGAATGCTGAGGATGGATGGTCTATGCCCGAACGCCTGCGGATTGTCGATCGCCGCACGAATGCTGCGCAGCGCATCCATGCGCGCCTCGGATAAAACGCCGACCGGCACGAAGCTATGTACCTCGAGACCGTCAAAGCATGGGTCGTCGTGAGAAACCTCGTGCAACGTATCTTCGCGCAGTGAATCGATGTAGATGCGCGACAGCTTTGAGTCTTCGCTGAGACCCACAAATGCCGGCATATTGGTACTGGGGTCATAGGCAGTTATGAGATAACAACCGCCTTCCTCATCGAATCCCATGAGATTGACCGAAGCATCTGGGTCGGCAGCATGCTCTTGGATGACCACAAAGTTCTTCGATCTCGCCGCGGAATCTTCGTAGGGTTCCTCGTGTGTGATGTGATAGAGAAGTTCCACGAAGGGACCATAGTTCTGACCGGCAATCTTGATGAAATTGTACTTGGTCTGACGACGCATGACCTCATCCTTGAGATAGTTCTTATACTTGGTATCCTTCACAAACGCGGGATTCGTGTTGGTCTTGTCACCGCCATCCTTGATCTCCACGAGCAGATTGTAGTCCGGCAGATAGTAGTCTGGATCATATTTGCGAATCCTATCGCTCTTCGGATCGTAGTATTCGAAGAACTCCGGGGATCGGGTGATCATGTTGGAACGAAGTTCGAGCACGAGCGAACAGAATTGCAGGAAGTTCTTCTCGGGACCAGAGAGGTAGTCCACGGAACCACCGTCTATGAAGCGGTATGTGCCGGCGGTGTGTCGCTTGGTCTGCATCTCGCGCTGGTGTTCCATGTCGTCGAGCAACGTCTCCTTGCCATGGATGCGCACATGATTGGTGACCGCATTCTTGCGCACGGTCTCACGACATTTTGGGTTGTTGCAGAGCTTGTGCGGTTTACCAGTCTTTTCGTTCCAATCGGTCTCACCACCACAGACCATGCAGCGACCGTGGATGGTACCATGGGTGGATTTGTAGAGTGACTGTGCCGCATCCAGGCCCTCGTCGGCAAGTTCCCGGGCGTGGTATCGATTCAGATGCTCGATCATATCGTCCTTGAGACGAGCGGTTCTACCGCAGAAATGACATCTGTATGACATGAAATTACACGTCCTCCTTTCTTGGAAAATAGGGCATTTGGGCCCATATCTCTCTTATATTCATGTCATTCTGGAACACTTCTCGTATAAAATGAAATGACTAAACTTCACTATAATCAGACATATCCCAACTCTACCGAAAGGAAGGTGATATGCATGGGTAATCGGACGGTGGATCTGACCTGGAGAACCGATGGCGGCGGTACTCCTATCCTATCCCGACGTGCGGAGCTCGTGCTCAATAAGATTGAGATGTTGCTGAATCTCATACCTGGGAAAGATCCCAGGGATCCTGAACGGGGCCTCAACGTGAGATCCCGCCTCAACAAAACCTATGCGGAGCCGACCCGGGACACCAGCTTCGAGGCCGAGATCACCAAACAGATCACCAAGTACACCGATATCATCGTTTCTCAGGTCATGGTGGTCTACAAGGATGAGATCATGTTCATCTACATGGCAATTACCTGGCAGGGAGAGGCATTCCTGGTGGATATCAAGGTTGATGACAACACATTGACCTCACAGCTTCGCAGCCCCACGGCAAACACCGTGATATGAGATTGGAAAGAAAGGATGGACCATAAAACATGGCAAATAAACACAACGGGCAGTTCCCGAACATCGACAACATCGCCCAGCGTCGAGCGCCAAACCAGGTGACCGTGGCACGGGCCGTGGATGCGGATCCACTCTCCGCCGTGCGCCAGGCCACCGGCCTCAATATCACCGAGGCTGATCTGCGCAGCATCACCAACGATGAGCCAACAACCGCGAAGGTTGCCGGAGAGATTAGCCCGGGCGATTCCTACGGCAAGAGTGGCCTGCGAGCCCTCACGCCGCAGGAGACCCAGGAACTATCCGACGATTATGTCCCCATCGATGTGGACAAGGAACTCGAGGAGGCCGAAGATGCCAAGATCGAAAAACATGCGCAGGAAAGTTTCCAGAGCATGGAAGATCTCTTCGACGGCGCCCTTGACGAGGAGGAAGAACGCGAGAAGCGCATCGTCGAAGCGGCAAAGAAGCCGGAGGAGCGCGAGAAGCTCGTGACCGAGAAGCAGAAGGCCGAGGCGGCCAAGGTTGCCTACAAACCCGACATGATGGACGACGATGACGAGCTCATCCAGCGCCGCGAACGTCTTGTCTCCGGAGAGAATGAACGCACGGCCATGGACAGCGAAGCTGGCGAAGAGGACGATCTCATGCCGGCCTACGACGATGACGACGATCCGATTCCTGTGGCCACGGACGGTGAGGCCGACGAACAGAAACGTCCGACTCCGGATCAGTCCGATGAAGAGCAGGCCGACTACATTCGAAATCTCCGAACCGTAAACTTTGGCAGCGCCGAAGACGATGACGACGCGGGCATGGACATCTCCTCGGTGGTACACGTGCGCCGCGAACGGGCGACCGTGGTGCCCTCCACCGAGCGGAGCTCAAACTATCGTTCGGTCGGAGACCAGGCTTTCATCAACGCCATGAATCGATACAAGCGCGATAAGTTCCGCGTCATCACCGCGCCACTCATCAACTCAGGCTTCAGCGTTGACATCGTAGGAACAGCACCCATGGATCTGACCCTGCTCTATGCCGCGGTGGATGAGAATACTCCGCAGGCTGACTACGAGATCGAGAAGATGAAGACCGTGATTCGCAACGTGGTTGCGGCAAATCCCAAGGTCAAGTCCGAGAATCTGCGCAACATGATCCACTTCGCCGACTATCAGATCATGGCCTATGCACATGTCTGCGGAACACTCAAGGATGTGGAGCTCATCCACACCTGCGATTCCTGCGGCAAGGACTTCCACATCGTGGCAGCGTCCACCGATCTGGTGCTCAACGCCGATGACATGAAGGAGCGAATTCAACAGATCCGTTCGGCCACCAGCGCCGGAGAAAACTCTCTGCTGGCCAAGGACGAGCGTCTCGAATGGAGCACCGGGCACACGGTGATCCTCGGTCATCCGTCATACCACGAGTACATTCGTCACCTCGAGGAGCTGCGTGCCACGCTGCGTCAGCTGAGCTCCACCGAGAATACCCGACTCCGCGCCATCGTGCAGATTCTCCCCTATGTTCGTTCTGCCGAGCTCGCCGAGATCGGTCGCACCAACAACCTCTACCAGAGATATCTGGCCATCACCATGCTCGACGAGGATGAGTACGCCGAGCTCGTCGAACACGTCGACGCCATGCGTCGTCAGATCGTCGTTCCCGAGTTTGGCATTCGCCGCGTGAGATGTCCCCACTGCCACAAATACAATAACAACATTCGCTACAGCGATCTCACCGACCTGGTTTTTTTCCATACCACGGTCAGCCGCTTGTTGAAGCAAACCGCCCGCTGATCCGAGCATGGGTGAAGAAGTGCAAGGATACCGCAAAGGACTATCGCGACATGGTCTACAACGCGCACACGATCCTCAAGGACTATCACAGCTACGATGACATCATGTCGACGCCGCTGCGGGACATCATCGATGACATCGAATACTTCACGCCCAAACTCAAGGAAATCACACGGCGCCAGGAGGCTGACCGTCTCAGAGCCGAATTTTCCGGCAAGGCTAACATGGTAAAACCGGGAGGAAGGAGATACGAATGAGCAGAGAACACAAGCTCAATCTCACCCGCCCCGAGTTTCTCAGAAAGATTCTCACCGAAGGAGATGACCATCGCGACATTCGTGAGTCTGATCTGATCCAGCTCATGAATCGAGGCAATGCCCTCCCCTACTGTAGCTACACGGCCATCATGGAGCTGGATATGAAACCCTCCGACATGGTCTACATCGGCATCGATGAGGAAGGAACCGTGGCCATGAAACTCTCCAGCAAGGAGCTGGCCAAGCGGGTGAAACAACAGACCAACAAGGAGGTCATCAGCATGGGCATCCACCGCTACAAGATGCATGTGAAGATCTCCGGTGCATATGTCTTCGTGACCATCGATCAGCTCGAGGACGAGATCTAAAGAAAACTATCCCCTCCCAATTCGGGAGGGGATTTTGTTGTGTCAAGATCAGTACCCGTCGATGGTACAAAATAATCAGAATTCAGAAGATAAAATATCACAGGGGCCTTTATTGTGCCCCTGTGATAATGTTTTGTATCAATATGTAGTAAAATCGGTAAACGAAATTCTGGAATGTTCAGTACTTTTGCCTCGTTTATGAGATTTCTCATGCTTATTCTTATCCTGATAATTTCGGCTTATCGGTGGTAGCGGAAGATATCTATCGTCATCCACAACCATATCCAGATTTTCAAACTTAGCAATATCTCGCTCCATATGAACCCCAGCCCATCGCATCTTCCTCTTTGATTTAATTGTGTTATAGAACCTATCCCCATATAGAGACCCATCTTTCTTCTTTGGTCGTTTTCGCAATATGATAAAGCCGTTACTATCGAAATCTGTATCTTCCAGTGTGGTTCTATACTCAGCCATGGTTCTTGGTTCGAACTCTTTTCCTCCAAGCATATGCATGGTTTTCTCGTATAAATTCTTAGATTTTTCAGTTTCGCCGCGTTTTGCATGACCGTGCCATGATTCTAGCGAATCTATCGCAGCGCTGCGCTCAATGATTCCATCTTCAACCATAGCAACATGCTTGGTGAGTTTGCGTTTTTCGTTACGTACTTTGCCAGGAAGTACTGTCATATCAACATTATGGGTACGTAGGTTGTATCTAAAATTGAACCCAATGAATCGAATACCTTCTGCATAAGGATGGATCTGACTCTTCGGATTGAGCTCAAGATCAAGTTTCTCTTCAACGTATCTTTTGATTTCTTTGTAGCAATGCTTCAAATACTCTTTGTCCTTATGAATAAGATAAAAATCATCCATATAACGACCATAATATTTTATCTGAAGCTTCTCTTTGATAAAGTGATCGAGTCCATTTAGATAATAGACTGCGAGCCATTGTGACGTCTGGAACCCGATGCATAGACCGCGGGTCGACCCATCAAAATCTTCGATTGCGTATATGAGAGTATGCATGAGGTCCTGTAATTTTTTATCTATTGGTAGCTTTCGAATCATCTTCATGCAGATCTCACGATTGATTTCATAGAAAAAATGATGGATGTCGCAAGATAGTACGAACCCATTGTTGGTGTATCCCATCTCGGCAGAAAATGCATTCATGTTATGTCTAATACGCTCCTCCGCAAGTGCACTGCCTTTTCCTTCTTGTGTTGCATAGTTGTCGTATATTAGCATTGGTTGTATGGCAGGTTCTAGGACATGTTTGCACATGAGTCGTTGAACTATTTTATCTTCAAACTGATTTGCGGTTATCTCTCGCTTCTTCGGTTCGTATATGATAAATGAGTATAGATCAGTGATACGATAGGTTCCTTTTATGAGGCGAGTATATAATTTATTGATATTTTTGGTCAGATCTAGGTGAAATTTAACAACCTCATTGCGAGTGGTCTTTCCTTGTCGACAATGGTAGTATGCTCGCAGAAGATTTTCATAGGTAACCACATCTTCATATCTTATAACCTTCATCTCTTGGCCTCTTAACTTTGATCTAAACGACAGTATAAACCCACCACCATACGGTGGTGTTGATCTCATCCACGTACCAGAATCGGTGCTATTTCAACCGAGTCGGGCATATGAATGAGCGCGGGTACGTTTCTCCATTGAAGCATAGTAGAGCCTCTCCGGACAGGATACAATCTCCTTGCACCTACGATATGCGTTCGACTGATCCAATGTGAGATCAGTTTACTAGATCGATCGCTGCTGCACGTCTATAAGACATGCAACATAGGCACAATCGGGCCGGAAACCGCCATTGGTATTGTTGGCGTTGTTGTTGTTGAAGTTGCCATCGTTATTCACGTTCCACACATTGTTGGAGTTGTTGGGATTCGGCGAACTTTACTCACGTAGACCGTAACCTAATATACATATGTTCCCAACAACTCCTATTGGCCCGATTGTGTCTATGTGAGACAACGCATTGTGTGTGATATAAATAAACAGCGTCATGCAGTGAATTTATCCTTTTCGTCATCAGAGTTGTTTGCTCGTTTTATCAAAACGACAAACCCATCACTATCCCTATATTTTTCCAACTCATTCCACTGACGTTTAATCTGACCTCTCACCCAACGCTCATGTGCTCTGATAACGTATTCCTTTCTGCTTGGCAATTTACGCTTTTTGTTGTATGCATTCTTCTTTGTATATCCAAATGCCGTTTCAACCTTAGTCATCAATTCTGCCAACTCTTTCGTGTTGTTCAAATTGGTAATTCGTGTTGATAGTTGAATAAGCGATAATAGACGATGATAATGATCTTGTGCTTTTTCAAAATGTTTTAGCTGTTTCTTCGCAGTCTTTTTGTGCTTGGGACTCATCGCAAGAGCAGTGTTTAGTTCTGCGCAAAATTCTTCGCATTCAGATAAGATTTTATCCGTTACAACAAATCGATAGCGTTTTGGTACATATTTTTCATTATTATAGACCGTAGCCAGATATTTGAATAAGTTTTCTGAATGAATGGCCACCGCATAGGGTTCACCCTTGCCCTTGGTTTTATATTTCGGCCTTGACATAGAGCATATTCCCCCAAATATATAATCAGCATCGCGGCCTTCGGCCGTGTTGGCTTATAATTGTGTCTTTATATTTCAAAAATGATATAAAAATTTGATGCTCCCGGGGTGATACAACACCCCGGGAGCAATCATGTCTGGAATCAAATAACTGGTTGCATGTATGGTCGTGGGACATAATTGTTCTCGACTACGCTTCGCTCATAACCCTGCCAATGGGCGGGTTATGGTCGGAACAAAATATGCCCACTATTGAACCTGTGTTCAAATACATGCAACAATACATCTATCACGCCTGGAACTGTACTTTAACTGCGGGCCGGAAACCGCCATTGGTATCGTTGGCGCTGAAGTAGCTGCCGAAGCTGCCATCGTAACGCACGCCCCACACAACGCTGGAGTTGCCGGGATCCGGCGTAGAGGTCCAGTACCAGCTGTTGCCGCCGGTCTGCTTGCGGTTGTCCGCAGACGCTTTTGGCCAATCCCAATCAGACTCGTACTGTGCCTTAGACGGGATGAAAACCTTGCTGGTACCACCATTGACCGTCACAGACTGGCAGTACGACATAGCTTCGCTACCGAGCGTCGTCTCATAGTTAGCGCAGGTTGTCTTGAGGATATCGGAATTCGCGTAAACATTGCTGTTAGACGACGCAAATGCTCCGGTAGAAACGATACCATTCGACGCCAGATATGCATATTTACCGTCAACATGCTGGACGATCCAGCTCTTGCCCGCAAAGGTGACCGTAGAACCAGCAGATACCGTGCCACTGATCGGATTCACGAAGAAGCTGGCGGTGACCGAGCACGTCTTGCTTGCAGCGGTGTAGTTACCGCCGCTGGCTGTCACTGTGATCGTGGCAGTACCAGTTGTATCGTTCACGCTGCTCACCGTCACCGTGGAACCGCTGCGGCTCACTGTGACCACGCTGGTATTGTCGGAGCTGACGCTCAGCGTACCATCGTAGTTGCCGCTGATGGTGAAGGTGGTGGACTTGGTGGTGCTGTTCAGCGTGATGCTGGTCTTGCTGAGCGACATGGTGTTGGCCGCCTTGCTGATGGTGACAGTGCACTTCTTCGCCGCCGCAACCGCGGTCCAGTTTCCGTTGGTCGCATCAGCATCCACGCGGCAATAGATGTCGTAGGAACCGGCATTGATCGCGCTGGGCAGGCTGCTGACATAGGCGCTGGAAGCCGGTGCGGAAGAACCGGCCGTGACCGCCGCGTAGAGCAGCGTACCAAAGGTGGTGGAGCCGGCATTGACCAGGGTCTGCGAAGATCCTGTGTAGGTGAGGGTCTTCGCCGTGGGAGCCGTGATGGTCGGGGTCGCCGGATTGAGCGTCCAGGTCTTGTAGACGATGCGACGATCCAGCGTGGATGCCCAGACGTATCCCTTCTTGGGTGTGAAGCCCACGGTGTAGGTACCCTGGTTGGTGGCGCTGGTGTCGCCGGAGATGGTGAGCTTGGTGGAATCGTAGTTGTTCCAGCTCGGGCTCCGGCTGGAGCCGTTGTAGGTCGGATTGCTCGCCACGGACGGCTCGACATCGATCTCCTCATTGGCAGCGGAGGTCGCCACCTCGTATGGGAGGTTGTTGATGCCAATGAAGACCTTGCTGGTACCCACCAGGATCTTGCCCGAAGCGAGGGTCTCGGGGGCATCGTCGGTGACCTGCACCTCGGGCAGACTACCCTCAACCGTGGTGCCGTCCGGGCGCAGCACCAGGCTGCTGTCCGTCTCGAAGTGCACCGTATCATAGCTCGAGCCGTTGTAGCGATGCAGCCTCTGTTTCAGAGTTGCCATGTTTATCCTCCTTTTCGATGGAATTTTGGGATGGTGTTGGCACATCCCCGTCTGGTCTGGGAACTGTTTTTGTGCGCACGAATCGAAGTCGTGGCCATTTCATACCTCCTATCTCGTAAAAATTGTAAGAAAAACGCCCCCGGAAACGGGGGTAATGAAGGTTTTTATCTGACCGTAGGGTTTTTGGCAGAAAATCTAATACCACACATTTTGGCAGAGATTTTCACATTGCCTTACCGCAGGTAATGACCTCTCGGGTCATAACCCTCATTTCATCATGATTTCCTGAAGCGTTCTCTTATTATTCTGTTCGGTATTTCAATTTGTACGAGACGGGAAAGGGCCCCGGGTTGATGATGCTCAGCCCGGGACCCGGTTGTGTTCCCAGTATCGACCTAGGCTCGTTGATCAGGTAATGGTCTCGAACCACAGGCCGTTGGTCTGCTGGTTGGTGGGCTCGCTGGCCGCGAAGGACGCCTCGACGAAGCCGAGCGCGGTGATGTCGCTGGCGACGACGGCGGTGGTGCCAGAGACGTGGCCGGTGCCATCGACCGTGACCTTGTAGAAGCCGTTGGTCTTGGCGGTGTAGGTCGGATGCGTGTAGGGAGTGGCCCACTCGCCGGCGCCATTCAGGAACTTGCCCTGATCGCCCTTCGCAGGAGCAGGAACGAGACCCTTGGTGCCCGCCGCGCTCGCGGAGGCCGCACCCATGGTGTCCATGTCACTCTTGATCTGGGCAACGGTGACCACATCGCTGGTCGTGCCGTCGATGGTCTTCGTGATCTTCTTGTTGGTGCCGTCGTAGGCAACCGTGGAGACGGTGGCGGACTTGTCAGCCTTGTCGGCGATGTCGCTGGCCTGCAGGAAGGTCTCGAAGGTGCCGGCCTGGCTCAGAGCCTTGCTCGTGGTGGCGCCATCGAAGGCGACGCTGGCACGGGCGACCTTGTTGCCGTCGGAGGCATCGATGATGGCGAGCTTGTCACCGTTGGCGATGGTCGCATCGCTGGCGATCGCACCATCGTTGGTGATGTTGCCATGGGTGTGGCTCAGAGGAGTACGAGCGTCGCTGAGGCGAGGATCGTTCTCGAGGATTGCGGTGGCACCCTTTCTGAGGGTGACGGTGTGACCACTGACATCGATATCGGTCACGACATTACCGGTGTCGGTGGCGGGGGTGGTACCCTTGGAGAGCTCGGCCTCGTCCTGCCAGGTGGCCTGGGCGCCGTTGACGCTCTTCAGGACCTTGCCGGTGGCGGTGGCGGCGGGAACATGCTTCGTGTCATCGATGCTATGCGCATAGGCGGCGGCACCGCGATCACCACGATAGGCGGTGGACTCGGTCTCGCCGAGGGCCAGGCTCGCGCTGATCTCGACATAGTCGCTGCCGCCCCAACGATAGGTCAGGTTGGTGTCCTTGGTGACATAGATCTTGCCGCTCTCGCCGGTGGCGGGGAAAGCAGCACGATTCGCAAACTCGAGTACGTCGTCGACGTAGCTGGGCAGCTGGCTGGAGGGAACCTTGCCGGTGTTGTCGAGCTCCGCGAGACCATTGTTGGCGCCCTTGAGGCTGGTCTCGAGCTTGTTATCGAGCTGGGTCTGGATGCTGGAGGTGACACCGGCCACGTAGCCGATCTCGGTGGCGGTCACGCCGGAGTCGGCGACGGCGCCGCTGGCATTGGTGATCAGGGCCTTGCCCTTGATGGTGTCGGAGACCAGATCGCTCAGATCGTGGTTGTGCTCGGCCGCAGCGAAGTCAGCAGCCTTCTTGCCGGAATCGGCCAGGTCGCCGGCGGAGGTGAGACTCGCGAAGTTGCCGGACGTGGCGCTGGTAACCTTGTTGGCACTGTTGGTCTCGAGCACGCTCAGCGCAGACTCGACTGTGCCATTGGCCGCACCACCCACGGTGTAGCGAAGAACTTCGCTGGCCTGGGTTTCGAGGTGCAGTACGTCATACTGACCTTCGGTGTTCTTTCTGCGAAGACGATATTTCAGAATGGCCATGCTTGGTATTCCTCCTTAATAGAATGGATTCATGAATCTTTGTCTGGAAGATGATGACGAGAGGGTTAGCCCTCGGCATCCGTGATGGGCATGGCCCAGTAGTCGCCGACGGTCTGATCGGTTGGCGCCTCATCGGATTGCACAATCTGCTGATGACCGCCGCCGTTCTGGGACCATTGTCCCCATGCGGTGTAGCCGGTGCCTGCGACGTATTCATCACCGCAGCGCTGATAGTAAATCGTGTTTGCATCCGCGAAGGCGAGCTGGATAGGCCTGTAGTCGGTTGCCGGTACCACCGAGGAAGTCTCATCGATGCTGTCATTTTTGATGGCAGCGTCCTGGACCATGGTGAGCACGAAGCAATAGTCTCCCGCGAAGGATGACTCTTCGCCGAGGCCCACGATGCTGCGCTTCTTGAGCTCCAGCGTGAGTCCCTGTCCATATTCGCAGGGTGAAAGATTCTTGTCGACGTTGATGAGAATGTTGTGGAGACCGGCCACCTTGGAACCGATCACATTGCCATCGCCGTCGAGCACGGGGATGAGTCCAGTATCCTCGTCCTCCGAAGGCTCGAGCACTGCCTTCTCCAGATCCTGCACCAGAGAAGCCATTTCTTTGAGTTTGAAGGGAAGATCGGACAGATCACCGAGTGCCTCGGAAATATCATCGAACTGACCCGTAAGTTCGTTGATTTTCCTAAAGTTCTCCGCCACCTGCTTAAAGGTTGAGGGATTCATTGTGGACGTTTGATCGCTCATAACAGAGATTTTGACCTCCTTTCTCTATCACATTATATCAATGTTGCTGGATCGAGTTTTGCCTCGACATGATTATAAGCGGTCGTTTCCGTTGTTGTTTTGCACGTGCGGGGCGTGCGGAACACAAGCCGTGACAGAACGAAACATCAGAGGACCAGTGCAGCAATCTTCATGTCATCCTCCCAAGATATAATACCATTCTTCGACGATTCCTTCCATCATCTCTTGTCCGGACGGAAGCGACCGCTGTTATTTGATATGCCCGATCGGCGGCGTGCTCCGGTGCGTCGCCGCTTTGCCATGAACAAATCTCAGAAAGGAGGGCAAACCATGGCCAAGAACTACCGTGCCATAGTGGTTGCCAACGAACTCGCCGATGTGGGTGTGCTCGGTGGAAAACACAGTGGCGATGATATCTACATCAAATACTACAACAAGCGCAACGGTACGACCTTCAATGTCGATGATACTCCGTGGTGCGCCATCTTCCAGTCCCACCACCTGCGCAAGGCAGGGGTTCCAACCTCGGTGTGCCCGGACTTTGCATCCTGCACAACCCTGCGCGATGGATGGCTCATTCCGAAGGGAATCTGGAAGCTACGCAGCTCCGGCTATGTGCCCAAGCCCGGTGATCTGATCATGTTCAACTGGAACAAGGTCATGACCAAGGTGCAGCACGTCGGCATGGTCGAGAAGGTGGTCGGATCGACGGTGTACACCATCGAGGGCAACTCCAAGAACGGATATCCGGACGCGGGCGTGCGGCACAAATCCTATGCACTGAACAGCGCCTACATCGTTGGCTACGGCGCACTCAACTACGAAGGTGCCATCACCAACTCCGCCGGCTATGACAATGGGAAGCTCAGCAACGCCCAGGTCAAGGAGATGCAAATATACTATGGTCTCACCGTTGATGGTTACTGGGGACCCAACTCCAAAAAGACCACCGGCCTCTCCGCCGACGATGCCTGGACGAAGTATCAGGCCTCGAAGACATCGACCGCGATCAGCTATGCGGTCGGTGCCGACAACGAGCACACGATCTTCAACTTCCTGACCCAGGCGATGGGACTCAGCGTGGCCGCGGCCTGTGGTGCGCTGGCAAACATCGCCAACGAATCCAATTTCAATCCGAATGCCAGCGGCGATGGTGGTACGAGCTACGGCATTTGCCAATGGCACAATTCACGCTTTGACAATCTCAAGAAATTCGCATCCGCCGCCGGCAAGGACCACCGCACCCTGGACACCCAGCTTCGGTTCCTGAAGACCGAGCTCGAGGGTTCCTATTCAAAGGTGCTCGACGGGATGAGATCAGCATCGAACGACTCCAACGGCGCATATTCATCCGGATATATCTGGTGTGAGAAATTCGAGATCCCGTCGGATACCACGAAGACCGCAAACGCTCGCGGCTTGCTGGCCAAGAACACCTACTGGCCGAAATATACCAAAAGTGTCACATCATCCTCAGATTCTCCCACGCCAACCAATGTGGCCCAGGAGAGTCCTTTCGGAGTCATCAAGACCGGAAAACAGCTCGCCGAGGCCCTCACGAAGATCGCCAAGGGATACAAGACGCTGTATGTGTCCGGTTGCTTCGGTGCGCCCATGACCACCGCAAACAAGGCGCGCTACAGCACAAACAACAGCTACAACAAACAGGCCGCACGGACGAAGCTCATCCTCGCCGCGTCGGCCGACACCTTCGGCTTCGACTGTGTCTGTCTCATCAAGGGTGTGCTCTGGGGTTGGAACGGAGATGTCTCCGATACCTACGGCGGTGCTCGCTACGGTTCGAACGGAGTCCAGGACATCGGCGAAGATCAGATGTTTGGCCTGTGCACCGATGTCTCCGAAAACTTCAACAGCATCGAATTGGGTGAGCTCCTGTGGATGAGTGGACATGTTGGTGTCTACATCGGCGATGGTCTCGCGGTAGAGTGTACCCCATCATGGAAGAACGGCGTGCAGATCACCGCGGTGAATCGAACCAAGATCGGCTACAATCGTCGCAACTGGACCAAACATGGCAAACTACCATACGTGAACTATGGAACAACGACAGGAACCGTGAAGTATGCGAACATGGTCAGAGAGTTCCAGAAATGGATCAATGCCAACTTCAGCATCGGAGACAAGCTCTCCGTGGACGGAGACTTTGGTCCGAAGACACGCAGAGCCGCTATCATGGCGATCCAGAAGACCCTCAACACCGACCACGGCAAGAAACTCACCGTCGACGGTTCCTTCGGCATGCTCACGCGCATGGCCTTCCCGACCCTCAGGTTCGGTTCCAAGGGCAAGCTTGTGTATCTGGCCCAGGGTCTACTCTATGCCAACGGCTACGATCCCAACGGTTTTGATGGTTCCTTCGGAAGTGGATGTCAGGCCGCGGTGTCCAGCTATTGCAGGGCCAAGAACCTCGCGGCCACGGGCACCCTCACCGGAACAACCATGCAACATCTCTGCAACGACTGACATGAAAACGGGAGACCATGATGGGTCTCCCGTTTCTAATCTCAATGTGGAATGAACTATATATTATAATGGTGATGGAACGGAGAGATACAAGAACTCTGTTCCATCAATTCTATTTCCCAGAAAGGAGGGTATCATGGGTATCTGGGAACTAAACCGTCGCATCCTGGAGATGTATAACTCGTGCAGCTATGCCGACTTCGAGAGTCTGATGGATGATCTGGTCAAAGCGGATCGAGGGGTCAACATCGCAAGATTCTTCCGATCACGTTGGTATCTCTGGAACTGGATCAGACCGAGGGACTTCTATAAAATGATGGCCCGCTACATCGTCGAAAAGGTTGGATCACACGAGTTCGATCGTGCGGAGTTCATGCTGAATCTGATCCTCGAGGATCAGAGAGTCCCGGAGAAGGTGAAACAGACCTTCGTCTGGGGGATCACCAAACAGATTCCGCTGATCACGATGGGAACGCTGCGCTACATGTCGGCCGAACGCATACACAACATGCTCACCGGCCATAAAGAGATCGTTTCCGATGAGTTTCTCCGCCCGGTGCTGATGGTTATTCTGTCCTACCGCGATAGACTCGCGGAACTACAATCCAGAGGAGGAACAACCATTGAAGACAATGATCTATGAGCGTACATTCATTCGATTCTTTCGGGAATGTCTCGCTCAGGTGGATTCGAAGATTCCGCTCCAGGAGCGAGTATTCTTCGTCGGCATTTCAGCATCCAACCTCATGGAGTCGCTAACCACACGCTATCCAATGGCGGTGAAGGAGCTCAAGCACGGAGATCTCGAGAGTTATCAGCGTGACATCGGTGAATTCTATGCGCAGATCGTCAAGACCTGGAACAAGTTCAATCAGAGATACGAACTGATCAAGCCGGTCGACGAGCTCAAGAAAGGGGCAGGTGAGTGGGTGCGCAAAACATTCAAGAAGGATGTGTTCCCTGCGCTCCAGCCCATGACCGTTGACAAGGGCAAGGATCTGAATCTGCGTCCGGGTCTCTATCTTATCGTGACCACCGAGGATACGAAGAAGGATCGCCGGATGGTCAACTACATAGAGATACCGAAGAAGCTCCCGCGCCACATCGTCGTCGACGACAAGCATTTCGCAGTCGACGTGGTGGATCTGATCCAGAACAACCTCGAGTTCATGTTCAAGGATCGTCGCATCGTCTCGAGCTATCCGATCATCATCAATCGCTCCGCCGAGATACAGCTCAGCCAGCTCTCCGATCTCGATCCGTTGGATCAGGTTCGGGCAACGCTCAAGGAGCGGGAGAAATCATGGATCTCCACGCTCGAGGTGGGCACCACCGACAAGAAGGAGCTCAAGCGACTCAAGAATCTCATCAACATTTCCCCGGACACGGTGATTCTCGCGTCCAAGCATGATATCGGTCTCGCCGCGCTCAAGGATATCCCGAGCGAGGTGTTCCGGGACAAGGATCGTTCGCGCAAGGCGAGGATCTACAAGACCTGGCCCAAGGATGACCTGTTCGCCCACATCAAGAAACAGGACCGTCTCGCGGCGCATCCCTACGAGAGCTATCAGCACAGCTTCGTGCGATTCCTGGAGCTGGCTTCGACCGATCCGGACGTGGTGTCCATCAAGATAAGCCTCTATCGCGTCTCGGACAATTCGAAGATCATCAACGCGCTTTTGACCGCCGCCGACAAAGGCAAGTCGGTGACCGTGCTGATAGAACTCAAGGCGCGCTTCGATGAGCAGCACAACATCGAGATCGCCAATCTCCTCGAATCCGGTGGCGTGCGTGTTGCCTTCACCGATCCGAACATGAAGACCCATGCCAAGCTCTGCCTTGTCACGCGGCGCGAGAAGAAGGGACTGGTGACCTACTGTCAGGTCGGCACCGGAAACTATTCCGAGACCAATTCTAAACAGTACACCGACTATTCGTACTTCACCGCCAACAAGGACATGGCATACGATCTCACGCGCTTCTTCGATCTCCTGACCTCGAACCAGGGAACCTTCAAATCCCGCAAGGTGGTCTATGCACCATACAACATGCGCGAAACCATCGACGAAGAGATCGACACCGAGATCAAGAAGGCCAGGGCCGGGAAGGTTGCCAGGATTGTTATCAAGTGCAATGGGCTCACCGACGAATCCCTGGCGAAGCATCTGGAGAAGGCGGCGGACAGCGGTGTCAGGGTCCAGCTCATCATCCGAGGCGCCTGCATCATCGGTTCCCGCAGAAACCTGACGGTGAAGTCCATCGTCGGATTTCACCTCGAGCATTCCCGGATCTATCAGTTCGGAAAGGGTGATCGAGCTCGCATATACATCGGTTCCGCCGATGCGATGCGTCGGAACCTGTCCATGCGCCACGAGCTGCTCATCCTCGTGGAACAGAAGGATATCCGCGAGAGACTCATGAAGCATCTCGGGTGGTATCTCGACGACAACCAACTCTCCTGGAAGATCCTCAAGGACTATGGTCTCGAACGCATCGAACCGAAGGATGGGGAGAAGAAGATCAACGTGCAGGAAAAAATGGCTCAGGAAGCCAAGGAGGAAAACTAAAATGATCATACTATATCAGAATGAAATCATCAAATCCATCGACTCGGCCATCGCCCTGGTTTGCCAGGACATCGGGAATATCCACGAGATGACGCTGGACATCGCCAAGGATGTGATCTCCCGAAGCCATGCCAACGATGATCTTGTCCAGCGCCTGGCCACCGGAATTCGCCTCGGATTCGAGGAGATCCGGGGATCCATCGTGGATCCCCTCGGTGGTCCGTTCGGAACCTTCGATTTCGATTCGCTGCAGAGCCCGGAGCTGCGGAACATTCTGAGGCAGAACCTCGACAAGGGACGCTATCTCCCGCTTTTGATCGGTCTCAAGGAAACGGACGTGAACAAGCAGATGGGGATCGCGGCACTCTTCACCATGTGCGGTGCGCACGAGAAACACATGCTCATCACCATGAATCTCCCCGAGCTCTATGCGCAGTCCAAGGGTTGCTCGGATCCGGAGCTTCCGGAGGACGGCATGACACACTTCCTGTTCCCGCTCATGTTCGTGCGAAAGGGCGGCGGCTATCTGCCCGTCACGCTCTTCGACGACAAGGCCATCAGTGTCACCTTCCTGCGACCCGCGGGAGGCGAAAACGGATGAGGATCTTATATAACCTCGATGAACTCCCCAGCGTAACCACACATCTCATGGCCGTGTGTATGGATCCATCTCGGGAACTCGCCGAACGGGTGATGGATCACATCTTCGCAGCCGCGTCGCTACCATTCGAGGAACGATGCACTCGAGAACACATGAAGGATCTGTGGGACTGGGTATTGCCGAGGAGACATGACTGGATCAGTATTGAGGCTGGTCGTGTCAAACCCTCACGCGACAAAGGTGTTGATCCGGATGAGTATGGTGCCATAGCCTGCGCGTTGCCTGGACGAGAACAGAGCGGATCCATGTTCTCCACCACGGCGCTCATCATCGCCACCGCGCGCTACCGCGACAACACAAATCATCACATTGCCATGCTGTGGCATCCAAGAAACACATCAACCTTCGAGAAACTCGCCGTGCTCCTGCCAGATAGAGATAGGGAAGACAAGCTGGTGTTGAGGGGTACCACGGGAATCTCGGAGAGTCGCACCATCTGGAGTTTCTGAGGAGCGGGGATTATTCCCGCTCCTTTTTACGGTGAACAAATATATAAATCTGCGCCGTTTACAGAAGGTGGTGATTAGCAAGATGAATACGGCAGAACTCACGGTTAACCTTAGCAGCATTCTAAGTATTCTCACTTCTATCGCGCTCATGGGCCTCGGTTGGTACTACGCTCACCAGAAGTCCAAGAGCGATGAGCTCAAGAAGCTCGAAAAGAAGAACGAAGAGAAGAAAAACAAGGAGCTCACCGAGAAGCTGAACAATGCCATCGATCGCATCAACGAAGTGAGCGAGAATGCCGAGACCACAAAGGATACGCTGGACTCATTGGCTAGGGATCTTGCGGAGGTTGAGAAACTGAGCAAGCTCAATGGTCAGTACACGCATGAGCTGGCGCAACTTGTGACGACACTCTCGGAGGGTCTTCGTGACAATCATCTCGATGGCAATATCACCAGGGCGGTGGAGCGCTATCGCGCCTTCGAATCGAAGGCCATGGAATCCTTTGTCACCGGAGAATATCTTCACAGCTCTCACTGAATTATCCAGATAACATCCATGATCATGGGTATTATCCCACAGACTGTAATAGGCGAAGATTTGTTAATGCCAGAAAATGTGTCCAAAAAGATTGCTCCCCGGAATATCCGGGGAGCATCTCTTTTATATACGATGGTGGACCTGGTGTGGTCGGATTCACACCCCGCGATCATCATGCTCACAGAACGCCTGTGCTGCGTGGGGCCATACACCAAAGCCCGAGAGCAGATGTCAATATCAGACCAGCAGACCTGTTACCATCGATTGGCAGGTGACCAGAAGATGAATACGGTATAGATATGTTCAACGAAGATCGACACAACCGAAATCCAAACAATGAAAGGAAGTGATCGGTCATGGGAGATAGCAGAAAATCAAACGGAAAGATAGAGAATAAGTACGGAAGGATTTTCGGCTACTGCATATGACACAGATAGTCGAGTTTCAACCACCGATCAGAAGGAAGATCGTCAGATAGACAGCCTCACAAACTATGGCGTCCCAGAGCATCTGATCTTCGTTGACAAACAATCCGGAAAGACCTTCAATCGTCCTGCCTACAAGCGATTGGTGCGCGTGGTGCGCAAGGGAGACATCATCGTCATAAAGGAGCTCGATCGACTCGGACGCAATTACCAAGAGATCATCGATCAATGGCGCATGCTGACCATCGACATAGGCTGCGGCATCCATGTGGTGGACATGCCGATACTGAACACCTCCGGTGATCCGGAGGATCTGGTCTCGAAATTCATCACGGACATGATGCTCCAGGTCCTGTCCTTCGTTGCGCAGAACGAACGCGAGGCAACCATCAAACGCCAGCGAGAGGGCATCGATGCGGCGGCCCGCAGGCGCAAGGTCACCTTCGGGAGACCGAAGAAGCCGATGCCATTTGATTTCTGGGAGATATATATCATGTGGAGGACTCACGAATACACGGTGGGTGAGCTCCAGGAATTCTGTCATGCGACCTATGGCATATCCACACGAACCTTCTATCGTCGTATCAACGAGCTCAACGCTCGATTCGGTGATATTCCACCAAACCGTCTCCACGACATGATCCTGGACAAGGAGTTCTTCGTTGGCATCAAATTCGACAACGAACGTCTGGAGCAGGGTATCGGGTACTACAACCCTTACACGATGAATAATCCGGAGACGAATCGCAAGACCCGTGAATGGCTCAAGCGCAAACAGGATCACAACGAACAGGACGAGGAGACAGCACGGAAGGAAATGCTGCGAATTCGGCAGCTCGAGTTCCGCGAGCGCTTCAATCTGCCGGACCCGTATATCATGCGCATCGAAGATCTTCCCATGCCGGACATGACCGAAGATTTCCCGGAAAAGCTCATTCCTCGCAAGGGACACAGGATGCAGAAGAAACCCACAAAGTATGACGGTATCGCGGATATCCTTACCGATGATCAGCCCGTGATACCGACCGTGGAGGACGACCTCGTGGATCCCGGTGATCCCATGAAGACCATCGTCATCATCTGATGCTGGTATTCGGTGAATTTGACATTGGTATAAGGTTGAAAACCCAGACAGGGTTTCACTAATTCATGGAAAGGAAGGTAAATCTTTCATGACGAAGGTAACCAGCAAGATCAGGGCGGGTTTTACGCTCACCCTGAACGGTGCGGACTACTACATGGAGAAGGGCCGAGACATCGATGAGCTCCGAGTGCATGGCCCCTACAGCGATGAGATCGTATCCGGTAAACTCATCGGATTTTCCATCCGCGACCGTCATTCTTCCAACAGAGATGCCAGCATCTACGACGGTATCCCGACCCACATGTTTGTCACGGATCACATGGCAAACATCAAGGACCTCGAGCTCAGTTCCGAGATCGCACATCTCATGATCCTCGCGCCCGTGGAACCCGGCCAGGGTGCCATTGAGCACGAGATCGTCGTGACGAAGGTTCCGGTGGATCGCATTGTCGGAATCACCGGCACGTTCACGGATCCCGAGGGCAACGTGACCATGACCGTGGATCTCACCGATGAGACGGTGTCTATCTCCGAGCTCTTGGCCCAGGCAGATCCGGAGGTGACGACATCTCTGGTTATCGGAACCGGTGACATCGAGGAATCCATCCAGATCGCCGTCGATGCGAATGTGCTCGGCGAGAACGCGAGTGTTCCCCAGAACTTTGATCAGAATCCGGAAGAGGAGGTGGCATGATGGGAACCAAATTCACCAAACCCGTGACCATTGATGCTCCTGGCAAAGATGTCGTGTTTGATGGATGCGACTTCAGCAACGAGGCGCATGTAATCATCGAGTACGCGAGCACCGTCACCATCAAGAACTGCAGATTCTTCAATCTCGTCGGAACCGCAGCTCCGATTCAGATCAAGAACGCTGCGCTCCTCTGTGTCAGCAACTGCTACTTCGGCATGCCCATCGAGGGCGACTATGACGAACTCATCGAGAACTTCGATTCCTGCAACAACGAGTTCTGCAACAACTTTGTTCGTTCTGCGGCGCCGCTCAGGCTCACGAACCTCAGCATGGAGGGTCTCTGCCGCATCATCAAGATCAACGACAACCACTTCGAGAAATCGGCACCGGCGATCATCGTCTCTCCGAAGGAAAGCCCCTGCGTCACCATCGAGGCCAAGCGCAACACCGCGAAGTCCTACGTTGGCGAATACGAAGGCATCGTGGCGATCCAGCCGTACGGAACCGAGACGGTTTCCATGAACAGCGTCGTCGTCGATCTCACCGGCAAGTATTACCTCTACGCCGGCAAGGATGATACCCAGTTCTCCAAGAAGGATAATCTTCCGATCGTCGTGATCAACGAAAAGGTGGTCAAGACGAAGGATCTGACGCTGGCCGGTGACACGGTCATCGACATGCCCTTCGACTCCATCGAATGGAAGACCGGCTTCGTTCCCGCCGACACCAAGATCACCAGAACTACCACCGGTCGCGTGGTGATCTACGACGATGGTGAAGTCCTCGACACCAAGGCCGAGTACGCCGAACAGCTCCCGAACTGGGAACTGGTCTATGATCCCGAATATCTCAGCGTATCCACCGCTCCGACGGCCTACTCATCCTACATCGGCTTTGTGCTCAAGGGTGTCAAGGCCGGCGAAACGACCATCGAATATCGCAACAAGGAAGATGAGACGGCGAAGGTCAGTGCGACCATCAAGATCGATCACTATCTGAGCATCCGCATCGCGCCGAGTGGCACACACCTCGTCGAAGCGGGTGCGGTCGAGATCGATGCTAGCAGCACCTTCGATGGCGAGGCCATGAATCTCGACGAATATACCTTCACCAGCTCCGATGTCAGCATTGCCACGATCGATGGCACAACGATCAGCCCGCTCAAGGCCGGCAGCATCAATGTCATCGCGACCAAGAAGAGCGATGCCAGCGTGTCTGCCACCGCCACGGTGTCCTTTGTCGCGGCAGCGGTCAAGATCGACGACACCTTCTATGATACCATCAAGAGTGCGCTGAAGGCGGCCAAGTCCGGTGATACTCTGGTTCTCCAGCGCGATGTGGTCGAAAGCGTGAGCTTCGCGGGTGAACTTCCCCGTGTGGATGGCTTTGTGCTGAACATTGATCTGAATGGCCACACCTGGACGAGCAGTGCGACCCAGTCCTACGCGTTCCGCTGCGACTACGGTATCGTGACCATCAAAGATAGCATCGGCGGCGGTGCGATCAGCTACGGCAAGGACTATGCACTCGTCGTGAGCCACCTGGCCGGAGACTATGTCTCCAAGCTGATCATCGAGGCCGGCACGTTCACGGGCAAGACCTCTGTCCTCCAGGATGGCACCGCCGGTGGAACCGGTAGCAACAAGAAATACTACGGTGGTGAGGTCGAGATCCTCGGTGGTACGTTCATCACGGTTCCCGACGAAGGTGAGTCCTATGATGATCAGGGCAACTTCAGGTACACGCTCAACATGCTGGACATGAACGAGTCCGCATATCCCGGCGGTATCTACAGCCCGTCCGTGATCAGCGTCAAGGGCGGTACCTTCCAGAAATTCAATCCGCAGAACTGCGCGGCCGAGGGTCCGAACACCAACTTCGTGGCCGAAGGCTATGCTGCGGTGGACAACGGCGATGGCAGCTGGACTGTCAAACCGGTCAACGAGTAACTATCAGAACGAAAAGAGAGGACCTCCGACGGGTCCTCTCTTTCTTTTTTGTGATGAAGCAGTGTCAGGCCGTAAGAATCACCTTCTGATGAGCCTTGAATCTCTGCACAATGTTTTCTGATATGATCGCAGAATTCTCGAGCTCGATCGTCGCAGAATCGGTGATGGTCCCGAAGATCGGTTCGCCCGTGGGATTGAGTTCATCCACCCTGGTATAGTGAAATCTATACAGATGCCGATAGCGTGGGCCATAACTATGTGCCAGTCGAATATTGTGCAGCTCTCGCTCTCTGGGCTCATCCCTCATGGTGGCGGCGTTCAAAACCCGCGGTATCATGCTATCAAGCTGAATCACCTCGAGATCATCCACGCATGAGAAGTGGTAAAAGATCATGTTTCCGGTCGATATGTGAAGTATGCATCCGACATCAGGATCCGCATCCAGTTTCTCGAGCAAACTGGTCTCGACCATGTTTTGTGCGAAGGTGCTGATGCGATTCGCTATCGCGTTGCTGATCGCATTGCCGATCATGATTTCCTTGGTCTTCTCATCGATACCGTTTGCGACCCGAAGCCGTTCTGCGAATTTCACGATCGGCTCAGAATATGCGATGCCTGTCGTATATGGATAGGGCATGATGCGCATGCTTGCCGTGGCATTGTGGGACTCAACATCACCGTCATAGCGCATGCTGTAGGAAACCTCGAAGCTGTTTGTGCCCTCGACATATTCGACCATGTCGTTGAATACGGGAAGCGGAATCAGCACGTCTCCGAGGCGATCAATCTCTTCGTTGTAGATCGAATCGTAGTACTTGTCTCTTCGTCTCATATCATACTCCAAATGAAAACAACCACGGGTGAACTCGATGTTCTCCCGTGGTCATCTTCGGTACTTAGGTTTTGGTATTGAGGATTTCTTCCTCCTCCGCACTGAACTCATCATCCGCTGCGTTTGGATCGAAATCTCGCTCCTCGGTGCTCTCTTTGTACTCACGAGCCACCGCGGTCATCTCTCGCTCGATCTCATCACCGATGTTGGTGATGGCCGCGTCGCTGAGCAGGCTTGTGTATGCAGACCAGTCGATATTGACCTGCTTCTTGATGAGCTCGAAGATGAACTTGGATCTCTGGTTCTCTGTGTTATCTCCGTTGAGCTCCGGCATGAGGTCCGCGATGCCCTCGGCATAGGTCTTTGCCTGGTTGATGTCGTCGATGATCGTCTGGGTGATCAATGTGTGCGGCTCGAAGAACGCAACCTCGATCTCGGATCGTTCGAGGGCCTTGACGGTTTCCTCGCTGCCCATGATCCGAATGACCTCCTTGCAGAGGTTCGACCATGCATCGTAGAGATCCTGCTGTTCGTTGCGCACCATGTTTGCGATCTGGAGGCTCTCCATGGACAAGGTTCGTGCGAACTGGAGATTTCCGTTCGTGGCATCGATCACCGCCGAATCCAATCCAAAGGACGATATGATCGCGTTGAGCAGCGTCCGCAGAAAGTCATCGTCCATGTTCACATCCTGTCCGGGAATGTAGTCGGTCTCGATGTACTTCTGACTGTCGTCCTCGGTCGGAATGATGATGTCGGAGGCGGCATTGAACGGGTTCAGAATCTGCTCGAAGGATCCATGCAGCGTGCCGAGATTGTTCTCGGGCATGGTGAGACTCGCCATGGCGTTCTGGATGTAGCGTTGGACGTTTGGAGATGCGCCCATGCGCACGGTGTGAATCTGACGTCCACGTCCACGAAGCACCTTCGTCATGATGTTGTTGAGCAGAAGCGTCGAGTAGAGCTTCGTGAAGAAGACCGCATTCGTGAGGATGGAACCATCCGCCCTTGAGCAGTCAAAGATCTCGTCGCTGTAGTAGAATGTGATGCGCTTGTTGCCGCGAAAGATCTCGTTGTTGCGGATGTAGTCGATGAGAAGATCCACGTCTTCGATGCGATTGATACCAATGTTGGGATCAAAGGTGTTGATGATCTTCTCAGCGAGACTGCGAGAGATCACCTCCTCGGCGGTGGCGGACGTTTTCTCGATGTTGACGGCGCGTGACTTGAGCAGCTGGTCCTTGAGACTCTGTGCAAAGTTCACCACGTTGGATCCGTTTGTATCGATGTCGCGGATATAGAAGTACCCAATGGTCTTCCCCGCCACCTTGAGTTTGAAGACGCGTGCCGGGTCCATGCGCTCGATTACACAGCGCTGGAGCTTCTTCGACTTGATGTTCGAAATCACCTGCTCGAAGCGTGTGTTGTCGATGATCGCCTCGTTGAGCGGCTTGTCACCATCGAGAGCATCGAGCATGGTATCAATGGAATAGGCGTTGCTGGATTCTTGGATAACCATCGCATTGGCCTGTTCGACCATGTGTCCGATGCCAGAGCGTTCCACGATGATGTTCATGTCCCCAAAGCTGAGGTCCACCACGGTCTCGTTGATGTTTGACGTCATGACGTTCTGATTGATCGCATTCTTGCCCATGCTTCGCATCAGGTCATTGGCAATGTTGCCCGACTCGTTCACCTCGTCATATTGATTGATGCGAATCGAACATTCGATCTCTCCAATGTTTTCGGAGAGACCGCTAAGCGAATGTTGGAAAAAATCACTGTCGGTCATCCCGGCGGTGCTCTCGTTCAGGCTCTTGCGCTGGAGCAGCCGTTCCATGCGTTCGAGAACCTGTTGATAGTCGAGCACGAGATAGTATTCATGACCGAGCTTGAATCGATTCGTGTAGACCTCGCGCAGCAAGTTGTCAAGCTTCATCTCTTTCTTGATATCATCGATATCCCTCTGGATCTGATGTGGATCATCCTTTGGGATATACTTGATCAGAAATGTCTGCTCGTTCTGCACGTCGGGGGATAAACATTCGTTGACCAAAAACATGAGCACTCGATTGATCTGCGGGATCAGAATCGGCATCAGTTCGTAATCCTTGATGACGCTGAAGTATTTCTTGTTCTTGTTGACCAGCTGATCGAGGATGTTTTGGAATCCTCCGGGATCCCTGTTGTTTCCGTTGATCATGTCGCTGAGGCTGGTGAACATCTGCGCATCCGAAACCGCGCTGTCCGGTATCTTGCGATTGTTCCCGATCTGATTTGGGTTGCTTCCTCGGCCGAAGATGGTTCTGGAACTCGTGTTGTTCCGTCGATCCTCGAGACCCTTCATGACCGTGCGCAGGCTGAGCTCGAGCCGCTGCTTAGCCTCGTCGGTGAGGTTGGAGCTTTGTCCATAAACGATCGAGTTGATGATCTTATCGTTCATCGGGATTGAAACCCTCCTCTCGTTGTTGTCAAACTGATTATAGGGATGTTTTGGCTTTCAATCGATACGATTTGGTCTATATATTATATGAGAGAAGTTCGGAGAGAAAGGTGGTTGAATGCTTAAATGATTCCCGGCATTGATCTCGCAAAGAAGGCGCTCGGAGTCCTCGAATCCATCAACGAGAAACTCGGCCGCATCGCCGATGCGCTAGAACATCAATAAAAATCGGACGGAGGTAAAATCTCCGTCCTACATAAGATAAGGAGAATGAATATGCTTAGCTTTGACGAATTCTATGCGAAGTACCGCAATGATATGCCGACGCTCTCGGTGGGAAATCTGGCGAAGGTATATACCGCCTATGTGAAGCTCGATGATGAGCGGAAGAAGTATCGTTCGATCATCGATGAGGGACATGCGATCGTCGATGCCACAACCACCAAGATCGGTAGACGATCGGTGAAGCTCGTCACCTTCGGTCCGGAGAAGGGCAGTGCCAATTATGTTGATCATCCTCTGACCCGGATCGAGTATCGCACGGATCTGGAGCGCTGCGATGTGAAAAACCCATACTGAGGAAGATCAATCCCATCGTACAAAATGATCAGGGTAACTACATTATACAAAGGCAAGAATTAACAATGGAACAGGAAGTGATTCACCATGGCTGATCTTGACCTTGTCCAGGATTTTCTCCGAGGCCTGCCAAAGTTTCAGCTCACCGGTGATGGCACCTGGGCCACCTGCGAATGCTGGGTATGTGGCGGCTACGAAGACAGCTCCCAGGGTTCCATGAGCATCAAATTCCAGCCCGAGGATGGCGAGGTGATCGGATATAACTGTTTCCGAGCATCGTGCGGTGTGCACGGCATGCTGAGGCCGGAGGACCTGGAAAGAATGGGTTGCATGGATCCAAACACGCTGATCCAGCTCGCGAACCACAATGCCGCCACGAGCGGAAAACCGAGCAATAAATTCATCATGCGCAAGCAACGCGACTTCACCATGGTGAATCTCAACAATGAAACGAATCAGCTCAAGCTCGCGTACATAAACAAACGGCTCGGAACAAAGTTCACAACCTCTGAGCTGCGTGACTATAAGATCCAGCTCAGTCTCTACGACTTCATCCGCATCAACAACATTCATCAGCTCGCGTACAGCGAACGCTATTGCGATGTGCTGAACAAATGGTGCATTGGCTTCGTGAGCGCCTACCAGGACTATCTCATCCTGCGCGACATATCCAAGAAGGAGTTCACGGGAAAACGCTATACACAGTATCGAATCATGGGCAAGTCCGAGAAGGGTGACACCAAGATCTACACCATCCCCCGCAACATCGATTTGCTGGATCCACACCCGGCCGATATCAACCTCGCCGAGGGAGCATTCAGTCTCCTCGGTGCGTATCTGCACGCCGGAGATGTGGGATTCCATCATCCAAACAGTGTCTGGGCAGCGAACTGTGGATCGCAGTATCGCAACACGCTCATGCACCTGACTCGACAGTATGGGCTATTGGACGTGTGTCTGCATGTCTGGAGCGATTCGGAGATCAAAATCGAGAAATATGAACAGCTCATTCGCGAGGTCAAAGACCACATGAATCTTGTTTCGGTGCAGATACACTACAACGAAAGGGCTGAAGATTTCGGACATGCCAAAAAAGATATTGGAATATATACTATACAGCTGAAATGAAGGAAATACTTGATGTATTCTGAAAATTCAAACAACAGATGATTAGGTGTGTGGCACATCGAATGTCAGACACCGACTCACACTCATCGCACTCGAAGCACTCTTCTGTGCGATGTCATTCCCAGATAGCTTGACCTGGTGAGCTCGCAGGTCAATCTATAAATATCATATATCACAAGGAGGAACTACATCATGAGCAAGAAGTCCAAGAGCAAGAAGATCCGCCTCAGCGCACTCGCGGAGATCGTGTACCGTCTGAACAAGGTCTACGCGGAGAGCAAGAAGAAGAAGGAGCTCCGCAAGAAGCTCAAGGGGTTCGTCAAGGGCTTCGGCAAGTTCAGCCTCGGCGATCTGGTCAAGGATGAGAACTGGGAGGATCGTCCCGAGATCATCCTCATCACCGGTGCCGACGAGAACGGTGTCAGCTTCAGCGCCACCACCGAGCTGCCGAAGATCAGCAAGAAAAAGAAGAACGCCGAGAAGCGCTACAAGAGACTGGTGAGCTTCTTCACCGAGGATGTCCCCTTCGAGTACGCCATCGCCGCGCGCCGTGCCAAGGTCGCCGAGACCCGCGAAGAGCTCTACGATGCGGCCGCGCGCATGAAGGTCGCTGACATCAAGGTTGGCCCCATCAACACCCTCGTCGACGAGCGGTCCGCCAAGGCCTTCGAGGATCCGACCACCCAGGCCATCCTCATCATCATCGGTGAACCCGCCACCAAGTGATCGAGGCAGCACCGAATTCCAGCTTTTCAACGAGCTTACACAAAAAGAAACACCCCGGGCCTTCCGGGGTGTTTCTTTTTCTCCCTCACCAGGGAATATTGTTTTCCTCACAGTGCTCCTTCCATACCTTGAGCACCTGATCGGTTTCGTCGAACTCCTTCGTGATAACCGTGGCGAACTCGCGGAGCTCGTCGCTGTCACCGACCCGTTCTTCGAGAATCCAAACCACCTTGCAACCATCGCAGCGTGCGCCATCGCAGGTTCCACAGGAATCGCAGCTTTCGTAGGGACTTCCATAGTATTGGTGCCCCGTAAGTTCCACATGTACATAGAAGCGGTCTGCCGCGTCGAGATACGCGCATCTCCAGTGTTCTTCGGTACGCACCTCGTGCATGGCCTTGTCGAAGATCTCCTTGTTGTAAACTCCGGTGATGGTGTCAGTAGTGGACATTTTAAGCGTCCTCCTTTCTAATCTATCATCGTTATAATATATACGCCGCCACCAGAACATGTTCAGAATGAATGTCACCGAACATTTTTATATAAATAAGGAGGTGAAAACGGCCTTATGAGAGTCATTGGTCAGCAGAATATTCTACAGAGACAATCTGTGAACTACATTGCTGGCGAGTTGTCCAACGTCGCGGCGGTTGTTCAGACCCCGCAAATTTTTGCGGACTATTTCTCCATCGATCAGGACGCGAGTCCGAGGATGGATGGGTTCAAGAACATCGAAGATTTCATTGGACCCGAATCTCCGGTTATCTACAATGAGGTTGAAGACCTCCCAATGTCCGGAGCGGATAATCTTGTCACCCAGGCGGAATTTGATCAGGAACTCGGATTTGACGAAGATCTCCAGAGCGGAGCGATCATTTTTCCGAACACGATCATTCCGAAGCCGAATGAGTTTTTCACGTTACCGAGTTCCCAGGTCACGGCACTCTATGTGGTGACAGGCGTGAGCCCGGTAACGGTGCGAGATAATCCCTTCGTCGAAATCCAATTTCGACTCTACAGTCGCGATCCGGAGCTCATCAAAGCTCTGCGACGCCAGGTGCGCGATCACTATGTGACCACGGTGACCGCCATAGGCACGGATCGCTCATTGGTGATCAAGAAGGAATCCTATCTCACCATCCAGGATCATGTGAAAAACTACATGGACCTCGCCGATCTCTACAAGACACTGTTCTATGATCGGACGCGTTCGGCATTTATCTTCGATGGCATCTACGACGAAGCCAGCGGAGAGAAGAAAATGTTTCTCGACATCACTCTCTGGAGACTCATGTTCGATGAACGCATCGTGGTCTACGATGATGTGGTCACCTATGCGATCAACAATCTCAACAGACGAGATGTTGACCAGATCTACATCAGCTGTCCCGACATCTTTCTCGACGATTATACCTATCGTCGATCCATCTTATATCGACTGTACACGCAGGATCGCAAGCACCGCTTCGACGAGTACAAGTATCCGCAGTCCTATGAGCCGGATCCACAGATGGGGAAATACAAGGGAAAGAATCTTGTCTATTTCGAACAGTACGGCGATAGCTGCGACTGCAACCCCATGTGCATGACATGCCCCCTCTGGGATCAGGAATTCGTCGATCGAATCCGGGAAAACGTTCCCTACAAGGAAACCGAGGACTATGTCCTGCACGATGGCATCTTTGATGAGATGCGCACAACCTACGACAATGGTGTGATGGTTTCACACTACAACCCAATCCTTCGCAACGCAATCATCTCCTGGTATAACGGTGAGACGATCAACTGGGATGATCTGATCATCGAGGAGAAGAGAACCTGCGAAAACTATTTTTTGATCCCTCTTGTGCTGGCAGCCTACAAGAGTTATATTCATGATCTTCAGAAATGAGGGTCATTCACGCATAAAAACTTCCAGCCTATACTATCTAATAATTTCATGAAAGGGTGGTGTTAGCAAATGCTTGGCGAAATCAATAAAGCATTCAACTCCGCTAAGAACAATGACAAGGAACGTCGGTTCATGCTCGAATCGGTGCTCGACGATGACGAACTCATCGGCGGCGACGATGACATGGAGGATGTGGTGGATGCGGACAGCATCCCCGATGACGTCTACAAACGCGTCGATGCGGCCCTCGACAAGATGATCGGCGACGGCATCGATGACACTGAAGTTGAGGAAATGGTGGATGACGACATGAGTGACATCAACAGCGAAGACATCGACCTCGTGATCACCGAGGCGGTCGGCCAGGCCGACAAGAAATTCTGGTACGATGACGAGAACATCGGCCATCCGGATCAGGATCGCGCCGACGGCGTGAAGCAGCAGCCTCTCTTCGATCCCTCGAAGAAGCTGAACGAGAATACCCTGGCGGGAAAGCAGTACAAGAGCGTCATGGATGAGGCCGTCGAAAAGGTGGCCATGGCCATGGGCAACGCCATCTCCGAGGCCGTCAGCGTCGGCATCAAGACCGGCATGCAGAGCATCAACGAGGCCGAGGCGAAGGAGACGAAGATCTCCGACAAGGAAGCTTCTCCGGACGGTCACGAGGCCAAGGAAGAGCCCTCCGGCGCCAAGGGTGACGACAAGGTCGAGATCGGCGACCAGGGCGAAAAGGCCACGGATGTCCCCGAGGGTGAGGAGACCCTGGGACACTGCGCCGAATCCAAGAAGGATATGAAGGTGCTCGAGTCCGAGGAGATGGGCCCCGCCAACGATTCCACCGACAAGAAGGTCGAAGCTTCGGGCAAGGAGCTCCCCGATCCCATCGATGAGAAGGAGAAGGGCTCGGACTCCGATGTCAAGGAAGCCACCGTCGACAACTCCGGCAAGGAGCTCGAGAACAAGGAGTGCGGCCCTAACACCTGGACCGACGATGACAAGAAGGCCAAGCCTGAGAACCAGACCCCCGAGGTCGAGGTTGCTCCTGAGAATAAGGATGCTGCTAGTCAGCTGAGCGAAGGTGTCGAGCCTGTCATGTTCACCTTCGGTCATTCCAACGTGGCCTTCGGTGATCCCATCTTCGAGTCTGCGCTCGATATGATGATTGCCGAAAATGAGGCAAACATCGTTGATGAAGGATACAACACTGAGCAGCATCAGAAAGTCTCCGCTGCGCTCAAGGAAGCCAATGCTGCGGCCAAAGAGGCACGCAAGGCCGCAAAGGCAAAGGATTTCGATACGGCGAAGGCAAAGATCGGCGACGCGATCAAGAATCTTGAGCAGTTCAAGTCCGACTTCACCGATTGGAGCAAAGAGCAAGATGTCAGCGATGCCATCATCGGAAATCTGATCTATGAGCTCAGGAATTTCCTCATGATCATGATCTCCGCCTTCACCGGCCTCAGTCTTGTGTATGACATCACCAGAATCGTTGTGCACTTCAAGGAGCTCGTCGATTCCGTCTCTGCTCTGATCAACATCATCAAGAAAGACAAAAATGGTGAAGAGATCAGCATGGCAGACTTCAATCTCTGCACTCGTGAGTATACCAAGACGCTCGACAGCACCATTGCGAACCTCAAGGAGATCGAGAAGGTCATCTCCAAGAAGGCTGACAAGGCTGCGGCAAAGGCAGAGAAGAAAGAAGAGGTTGACGAGTCGGCCACTAACCAGCTGAGCGAAGCTGCCGAAGACATGGATGAGGACGAGAGTCTTCCCGGCATCGATGATGAACTCTACGAAAACGTTGCGGTCATCTCCAACTATCGTGTGGCCGAGACCATCGATGCTCCTGAGACCGAAAACCAGGTCAGCGAGTAATATGTGAAGGGAGAGTGTCCGTAAAATGACTTACACTCTCACCGATCTCGAAGCCATCGCCAGAGGCTGGGACCCCATCCTGGTGGAAACCTTCGGAGGCGAAGATCTCCTCGGTGAATGTCTGGATGAGGGTGCTCTTGATCCGAGAATTCAGAAATGGAAACTGAAATTCAATGATCGCACGAAGAGTGCCAAGAAACATCTCAACACCGCACGAAAACTCATTCGAAAGAACGAGTCCAGAGAAGCTATCCAACGTGCGAAGGGTGAGGCAAAGGAGGCTATCTTCGACATCAAAGAGCTCAGGAAGATTGCCGAAGAGATTCCGGACGATAATGTCTTTGTCGAAATCGGGATCCGCACCATCAAGAGCATCGCCTGGACATTGGCGACGACCCTCGCCGCATCCTGGATCATTGCTCCGGTCTTCAAAACAGCCTGGGAGACTGTCAAGAACACCAAGAAGGTGGTCGAAGCTCTCAAGGTCATCAAGGATGGAGCTGGTCAGATCTTCTCCGGTCTATGTGCAGCGATCGCCATAAACATCGCTAAGTTCATCACATCCTCGCAGGGCAGCGACCTCGATGGCGTTGACCTCACAAAGGGTGATGCGGTGAGAAAGGCGAAGGAAGCCTCCGAAGGGCAAAACTACGATCCCGACGAATGGTATAAGCTCGGACTCACACGAGCCGAGGTGCTTGCCCAGTATGATCGTATGCTCAAGGTGGCAGAGAAGCTCATTGACAACTGCGAAACATTGGATCGTGAGTGGCAGAGAGATCCTGATAGAAAGTAAACCACGCTTGGGATACCGGGATCGTCGAGGTTCCGGTATCCCATTAAAAATTCATAACACCAGGAGGTAATAAAAATGGTACAGAGCAAGTATATCCTGATCCCGACCTATGCACCTCTCTACAGCATGCGGGAATGCTTCGGTCCCATCCAGGGCCCGCTCACCAAACCAACGCCGGCGCCGATTGCGGTCATCGGCAAACTGCTGCTTCAATCCGGCAAAGAAAAGCTCGAGATCTACGAGGTGGTTCGCCGGGATGCCAAGACCTGGAAAGATCCAGTTCGTCTGACCCTCGAAAACTATAAGCTTCCCTACGAACAGATCGCCGGGATCGAATCGAATTCTGTCCCCGCAGGAACCACCACCGGCTCCGAGCCCACACAGCCAACCTCCGTCGCACCGACGGTGGTCAAGAAGGATCCGAAGAAGATTCCCGAAGACTTCACATCGATTCTCCCTGGACAGATCGATCCGCTCGCGGAGCTCAACAATGTTGATCCCAACGATCTCAAGATCCAGACCAACGCCGAGCTGGCCAAGAAGATTGAGGAAGAGGAAAATTCCGATCTCGTCGTCGGTCATCTTGATCCCGAGCAGTTTGACGACATGAGCAAAGAGAATCTCGACAAACTTGCCACCGACATGGGCATCAAGGGCGCCGAGCAGAAGAGCGCCGAAGAGCTTGCGCAGGAGATCTCCGAAATTCCGGTGCAGGTCTCTGCCACAGACGAGGTTAATCCCGTCAAAACCGTAGAGCATGACGTTGTGCTCCCCGAGAATGCGGTGATTGCCAGCGGTGAGGCCATCAGCACGACCTTTGATGCCGACGGTACGATGGTGAGCGAGGCTCCGGCTCCCTCCGAAGAGCCGGTGGAGCGGGCAAATGATAGCATCGCCGATGAAATCGGTGATAAGCGTACCATGACGAAGTCCGAACGCAAACGCGCTGCCCGCGAAGCCCGTGAGCGCGAAGCTGCTCTCGCAGCACAGAATGCCGCCCAGAACAACAACTAACTGTAACGGAGGAGGCGGTTCTGGATGTCACAGCCCAGCAACCGTGGCACAAAGCCCGAGCGCATGAAACCAAATGATCCCCATAGGCCAAAGATTGTGAAGAGGAACTATCATGTTACCGAGATCACGGCCTATAATATTCGACGTCTTGCGATGGAGAATAGCACATCGGAGGGTCGCATCATCGACAAATTGGTGCGCAACTACCTGGCCGATCGTGAGATTTCTCGACCTGGACATTAGTATAAACAGGCAGTGTTATAATCCAGTCATCATAAAACATCGAACAAAGTGGGGTGAAATAACAATGGATTTCAAACTGATTCTTGTTCCGGAAACTCCGGATAAGTATCTGTTGAAGTATGAGAAACCGCTCTCCGGTCTCGATTTCATCAGCCAGGCCGGTGCCTGTCTGCGTCGCAACCTCGATACCAAAACGAGAATGCGTCATGTGACCCTCGGCACCATCGCCCAGTACACCATCTCGGTGCCCCAGGCCATCGCCATCGATTCGACCAAGTTCCAGTCCACCGACACCGTGTATCTCCCCTGCGAGGAGAACGTGCTTGCGAAGTATATCTTCTATGGTGCGGCGGTCGGCAAGACCGGTACCATGCGTGCGGTGTATCCATACTACACGGATGAGGTGGTGCTCACCTCCTACGTCGACGAACTGGCGATTCTGGACGTGTGGCGTACACGCAACTATCCCGACAAGTTCACCATCAACCTCGACAGTGCCTACATCCCCCTCGTGGATGATCCTGATGCCGACATTCAGGATGCTTCGATCGGCGATCTGGCTCTGGACGACCTGCTGCGGTGATACGAGGACAAGGACTCGCATGAGAATCAATCAATGCCAAATCTCAGACAAAAAACTCCAGGGGAAGCCAATAGAGCCTCCCCTGGAGCATTTCTGCATCATATCGGCAAATGATCTATATATTATAGCCATGCTGGCTCGATGAATTTTGATCACGAAAGGAGGGAAAATCGATGGCATCAAAGGCTCCACCAAACGAAACTGCCCCGGACGAGGAATGCGCGCACGAACAGCCAGAATACGACGGTCGATCCAATCGTTCCAACATCTGCATGGATTGCGAAAAGGCATGTGGAGGCGCGGGTGATCGTGGATGCGAATGGTCACGGAGCTTTGCCGCGGTGCCTGGATGGGACGCGGAGCTCGTCTATCTCAAGCAGTCACCTGGCAACTTTGTGCTAACATATCATATCCGTTCTTGTCCAAAGTTTGTGGAAACCCCGGAACGTCCGAATAGCAAAACCGGACTTCTCAGCGAAGCCGAATCTTACGAATTCCTAAAGGATCCGATCGGATATCTGCACCGTCACGATCACGGTGTGAATTTCCAGGAACTGGCAAAAATATACGGAGTCAACAATGAATCGATACCCACAAAGAAAACAGCAAAGAAAGGACAGAAACGCTATGTCTACTAATGGCATCACAACCATCACCGAACATTGCACCCACGAAGATGCTGTTATCGTGGAGGATCTGAGCCATATCGGAGAGATACTTCGCAATCTCCTCGACAATCGCAACATCCACGACAATCACCGTCCATATCTCATTCATCTGAGCCACAGCGACCTCGATGGCATCGGGGCACTCTCGCTGAGCTATTATATGCAATGGTACATCAATCGATCCCATGGTCGTTGGCCAAACGATATCACACCACGCATCGAGCGACCTCTCATGGAGTGGCACTGGACTAACAAGCTCGGGGCGGACTTTTCGAGGGAACTTCATCACATGGCAGAGCACGTCAACCATGTGTTGCTCGCGGAGTTTTCGCGAGCAACATGCGACCAGAGCATCGGAGAAGCTCACATAATACCCATCACCGTACTCATCACGGACATCGGTTCCATCACACCGGATCTTCTCCGCAACGAGTTCGTCGCTCTCCTGAGATCTCCGCGGGCTCCGCAGGTGTCCTTTGATATCGATATCATCGTGCTCGATCATCACCAGAATAGCATCCTCGACGGTCATGATTCGGTGAGTCTCAACGTGAGCTATGCAAATCTGCCGGGCAAAGGAAACATCACTGCCTCCGCCAGATTTGTCATCCAAACCGGTGATAATCATTGTGGTACCAGCATTCTCTGGAGGGCTCTCGACAATCACGACGATGCAGAATTGAATGTGCTTCGAAACACCGTCGAAGAGATCACTCGCTGGGACACCGGACGCGGCGGAAACTGGTACATTCCTGCGGAGATGCGCCATGATCGGAATTACCATGACAACGAAGTTTCCGAGGCAGTGAAGCTCAACCAATGGTGGCATCTCCATGAGCGCACGTGTGATGATAACGAGCTCGCACTGCACACCTTCATGCGAGAATTGGCCGCGCGCTATGCGAGCGATCTCTACAACAACATCGCAAGTGTCCCGACATCGGTTCTCTACGGAAACCACATGGACGCAATATGGCGTGATACCGTGGAAATGAACAATCGTTTCGATCAGTACCATGATAAAATTCGCACGGTGGACAGATTCATCAATCGCGCGTTGGGTGTTAATGTTCAAGGTGTGCAACGGGATCTGGATATTCCGGACAGTCTGTGGAGAGCCGCCTGCGACTATCTGCATGCTGGAACGCCCCGTGTTGGTGTGTATCTGTATGCCAACAAAAATGATCCCTACCCGAGTTATACAAACTATTCACGATATATCTTCACGACCGAACCGACCAGATGGGCCTGGCTCATGATCATCGATACCACACTCGACGATGGACGGGTTCGTTTTGATCTGCGTTCTGGAGATCCGTCCGTGAACATGGCCGCCTGGGCCAAGAAATTTGGAGGCGGTGGGCATCCCTGCGCAGCAGGATTCACCATCAACTTCAACGAAACCGACAGAATCTAGCATCGGCACCTCGTTCTTTGGGAGGTTTCGGACGAGGAGTAAGACCAAACTAAGTCAATGTCATGGTATAGTTCAGCGCAGTACGATATAGGAATAGTGTAGCGCATTCACATTTCGTTTGTCCGGCATGTGTAGATACATGTCAACGCAGATCAAAGACTCGTGACCCATGGGTACGGTAGAGGAGTTTTCCGTCGTGCTAGGCATTGGAACTCTCCAGCAGAATTGGCCAAAGTTCCGGCATGGCTGTTTCACGATACGCTCCATAGCCCTCGCCACCGTCATGGCAGTGCATACCACAGCTACATTATTGCGCGAAGAAAGGAACAGGACCGGAGAAAATCCGGTCCTGGTTTCTTTTTGTTCATATATTATAGATTTGATGACAGTCGCGATGTCATCAAATTTTATTCACGAAAGGATCTTTTGTCATGACACTCATCCAACTAATTCGCAAGACTCAGGGGCTTCGATTCACCATCGTGAACCATAACACCGGCACGACCATCTCCGAGAATCAGGATGCCGAGAATTTGATCAACGGCATCAACGCCATCGATGATGCGTGGCTCGACGGAACCGTGGAGCGCATCGGAATCCAGGATGGCATCCTCCTGGTGTCGATCCAGCGCAAGATGTTCCGCAACTACTATCGCAATGGCCAATCCAAAATGGTCACGCGTAGCTCCGATGTGCACCTCAAGCTACGCAAGCTCTGCCGTGATCTCTTCCTGCCCGAACAGCGTCTGATCATTGCTGATCCCATTCGGCAGATTGGCTATGATGAGGTGGACACTCGCTCGTTGTATCCGTTTCGGGATGCTGATGAGACTTTGACCTCGTTTCTCGATCGACGCGTGGATCATGTCGAGGCCAGTCGCAAGGGCACGATCCGTGTGCAGCTCCGGGACAATCCCATCGACGAGAAACATTGATGCAATGTTCGACCATATATCACATTAACAAAGGAGAATACTATCATGTGGAGTAATCTTAGACCCAACAAGGTATACGACAGCCCGGCGATTTATCGGGCGAACATTCGGTGCAGGTTTACCGAGAAGGCACTGGGAACCTGGCCCGGCGATCCCGACATCTATACATCCTACATAGCCTCCAACGCCCCGGATGCCAAGACCATGGCCGAGGATATCGCCATCTTCGGTGAGGAACAGGTTCGCGAGAAGGGTATCACGGTGTTTCCCAGCGGTGTTTTCTATCGCGGCGGGGATGGTGTCTGGTATGATCCGATCTACCAGATCATCCCGCGCAAGGATGGCAAATTGCCCAGCTCCAAGGTCGTCGAACAGATCCAGAAGGAGCTCATCGCCGCGGACGCCCGCGCCGAGGAACAGGGCAAGGATAAGCTCAAGCACGGACCCGTGGTCATCGGCGACTGCATCGATGCCTATAGCGGTTTCTATGCGATCAACCGCATGGCCAGCGAGGAGGGTCAGCTCATCGATGGTGTCTGGGTGGAAAACTGGCCCTACATCTGTGCATATCAGATCCGCGGTGGTTTCAAGGAGAAAATTGCACTGCTGAATCGCGCCGACAAGGGCGCAGCCACCAATGGCAATGTCGAGGAACCTCCCAAGGAAGAAGAGAGTCCGGCCGAAAAATCCAAGAAGACGAGGAAGGCCAAACCCGAGAAGAAGACCAGCTTTGCGGCTTCGCAGATCACCGCGCACAAGAAGGTTGTTGATACCAACTGGTTCATCGAACAGAAACGCATCCCCTTTGATTTGCCAGACACCTTTGTCGATGACAAGGGAATCGTGCGCGCCACATGGGTCGAGAAGATTGTTCCTGCGGACAAGGACAGCGGCACCGAAGAAAAGGTGATTCATCGTCTCTCAACCTTCACTCGGTCGCTACGTGCCGATACTGCCCAGGGACCGAGAACCTCCATTGCCTGCTCGGAGATTGTTCCGGCCGGCACCGAGTTCTGGTTCACGGTGATCCTCATGCAGCGCAAGCACAAGAATGCGCTCATCGAAGTCATGGACTCCATGGAACGCTCCGGCATGCTGCAGTGGAGATCCGGTGGCATGGGAACATTGATCTGGACGCCATGTGATGATCATGGCAATCCCATCGATGAGATGCCCGAGTAAATTTACTCGGGTGTAGCTCATAACATTCTGGCTTCGGCCAAGGAACCGGAAGAGTCCCGGATTGCTCCGGGATGTTCTTCGAAGGTGGGTAGGCATTCGAGTTTCAAAAGGTTCCGCTCGATGTGAGACCAAGCAATACAACGGAAGTGTGTAGAACTGCCGTGCTCGGCGATGTCCAGTTACCTGTTGTGGAGCGTTGGCATGGCGAGGAATGGTCCGACAACATCTCGTCTGGCAACGGTAGATGAGCATAGTAAAGCCCAGAAACGTTGCGACACTGAGGAAAGAAAACACCCCGGGATTCCCGGGGTGTTTCTTTTTTACTTCTTCTCGTTGGCGTCGGCCGCGAGCTGTTCCTTCTTCTCCGAGACCACCGAAGCAGTCTTGGCGTTGCGCTGGAGCTTCGCATAGAGCTTCTTGGCAAGAATCGAGGCCTTGGCACCGTAGTGGGCCTTCATCTCGGCCATGTTCTCCTTCTTGATGCGCATGCCCATCTTGTACTTGGTGTAGTTCTTGGAGCCCTGCTTGCGGGCGATCTTCAGCGTGATGATCGAGGTCAGGCGATTGATCTGCGCCTGCTTGTTCATATGCACCACGTTGAGCTTCGGATTGATATGAGGCACCGTCGCCTCATCGATGAGACCCTGACCCACGAAGTAGTCCTGCACCTTGAGGAACGCATCCTTGGTCGCCTCGTCGAGGTTCGCAAAGGATTCGTCCATGATCTGCGCCTGCAGAATGATGGGCAGACAGTCCGCCATGCATTCGGACATGAACTTCGGATCGTTTTCGAACTCACTCACATCGACTTCGGCTGCCTCATCGATTTTACCCGAAAAGGCCTTGAGAGCTTTGAGCACATCACCCATGGTAAAAACTTCCTCCTTCCCCTGGGGATTTTGACAGATTAGACTGAAATGTTTGCGCAAACATTTAAGCATCCCATCTCCCGCCGCACGGGTGTCCGGTCCGTGCGGTAAATGCTTATATTCATGTTTCATCCTTTCATTCGATATCGATATGGCTACAATATTATAATAGTATGAATCATATAATCATCGGTGGAGGAAACCACAATGTCAAAGAAGAAATCACAGCTAGATGAGCTGGAGCATATGGTCGACGATCACCTCGGCAAGCGATCACTCCTGACCAAACTTCGCATTCGATACAACGCGCACCGTCTCGAACTCGCTGCGCGCAAAGGTCAGAAAGCCTTCTACGAAGAGCTTCGTCGCACCATCCACGGAACCAAACGATGAGCCTGATAAGTGTTATTACACGGAGGAGCTTTCTGAGCTCCTCCAATCGCTTTTCTTTTTCTAGCAGCGTTGATACATTAGTATATTGAAACGAGAAGATGATATGATAGAATAAGGAAAAGAGAAAAGGAGATGATGATTTGGTTGCACAGAAGAACGTGTTTAAGCATACGTGGATTTCGAGGATGACCGAGGCGATGACCATGACACATCCCGAGTTGGATGTGTCAGAGGTCGAGGCTATCGTGGTCAAGATCTTCGATGCCCGTTTTCATGATACCGAGGTTAGCATCTATAACAACTATGAGAACACGGTCGCATCCATGACCCTCGCATCCACCATCGACTGGATCACCACGAACAAACCGCTCATCGCTGAGTCGGGGGTTTTCTTCTACCCAAAGGACAAGAAACGAAACATCAATGTTGAGATTATTAAGGACGATATGCTCGATGTGCGCACCATCCACAAGGCGGAGAAATTCCAGGCCATGGAAGCCGGAGATGAGATCCTCGCCGCCGTGAAGGATCTTCAACAGGGCAACGATAAGAAGGCCGCAAACTCGGGCTATGGCGCAGAAGGTGAGTCGAGTTCGTTCCTCTACAACATTCATTCGGCATCGTCGGTTACGTCCTGTGGTCGTGGTCAAATATCCACGGCCTGTCAATGCTTCGAAAATCTGCTCGAGGATAACGTGAAGTTCTTCCATATGACCGAATTCTTCACCTTCGTGCACAATGTCATCGCCGAAGCTCCCGATTGGCGCTTCGATACCTTTGATATTGTTCCGAAGATTCCATCGAGAACAAAGTTCATCAACAGATTCCTCGGAAAGTTTGGACACGAATCACTCTACGACGAAGAGCAGATCGGACAGGTCTACGATTATCTCGATGATGAACAACGTGTCAGAGTGTATTACAAGGCTAACATACGAGAATTTCTCGCATTGCGCAAACCGAGCCAACTCTTTTCGGACATCGCATGTACCAAGGTTGAGTTCATTGACCCGAACAAGATCCCGAACGAACTGCGACCTATGGTGGATCAGCTCACGGACTGGGTCATGGAATTTGTGAATTGCCGTTTCGGCGTATTTCGTTACGAAGATAGAACCAGGTATCAGAAGCGAAAATGCACCATCGTTATTGACACAGACTCCAATTTCGTTTCATATGGACCCCTCTATGGATACCTAACAAATGGTGTTCTCGAAGGTCTTCTGTTCAGAACGAAGAAAGAGGCTGAAGACTATAAGCTTCGGGTGCTAAATGTCTTGAGCAACTTCACCACCGTGGCAATTACCCAGAGACTGTGGGACTACTGCGGCACAGTTAACATCGCCGAGGAAGACCGCAAGCATGTGAACATGAAGAACGAGTTCTACTACAGTCGCGTGATTGTCACCCATGCAAAAAAGTCCTATGTTGGACTCCAGAAGCGACAGGAAAAGGTCGTATTCACCGAACCGAAGCTGGATGTCAAGGGCGTTAACTTCTTCAAGAGCACGACGGCGGAAGCAACATCTAAGTTCATCTACGATGATGTGCTCATGGGCCAGCTTTTGACCCCCGCAGATGGAAAGGTTTCACTGCGGCGCACCTACCAGACCATCTATGACTTTGAACAGCGCATGAAGCGCGAGATATCGAACGGTGATCTTGGCTATACGAAGCGTTCGATCCGTGTAAAGACTCCGGACGGCTATGCGAATCCTTTGAGGATCGGACAATACAAGGCCGTGTACATCTGGAATCAGCTTGTTCCGGACAAGGATAGGATCGATCTCCCAGCCACCGTGACCATCGTCAAGGTTCAGATGAGAAATAAGCAGGATGCGGCGGCTCTGGAACAGTGGCCGGATATCTATGAGAAGATGTTGAAGCTCTTCGATGAAAATGATGAAGTCGGAGATGTGATCGACCAGGATACCGGCAAACTCAAGAAGGGCAAAGGCATCAAGGCCATCGCAATGCCGTCGGAGCTCGATGAAATGCCGGACTGGCTCAAGGCTATCATCGACGTCACATCGCTGGCGGCTGATAACATGAGACTGCTTACTCAGCTATTCCTCCCTCTCGGCCTTGCCAAATCCACCACGAGCCACAACAGCGCATCAATTCCGATGTACACAAACATAGTGCGAATATGAACAAGGAGGAGAAAGATCAATGGATCTCGCAGCACGGAAGAGCAAGATGATCGAACTGATCAAGGAGCCCATCACCTTCAACATCCTCGACGGAGTAACCAGGATTCCCACCGAGACCTCTACCGAACCGCCGCTCAAGAACCCCATGCCGGTCATCTGCATCATCAACGGCGCGGGTGGAAACGGCAAAGATACCTTCGTCGATTCGGTCGGTCGCAGTGTTGCGGCCTTCAACATCAGCTCCGTTGATGTGGTCAGGCACATCGACGAGGACCTTGACAAGTATCTCGGCGACGTCATCGATCAGATGACCATCAATCCCGTCGAAGAACGCAAGAAGAAGAGTAATCTCTATCGGAAGTTCCTCAGCGACGTCAAGCGGGCCTGGGAGGACTACTGCGACGGCCCCACCTGGTCGATGATCAACAGCATCGACTATCTGTTCCGTCGACAGATGCGCGGATACGAAAGACATGACCTCATCTTTCTGCACATCCGCGAACCGCGCAACATCGACAAGATGAAGGCCCTCGTGGAGGAACGCTACGGCGCCATCTGTCTGACGCTCATCGTCTCCGGTCTCGTGGACCCAAAGTTCTACGACAACGACTCGGATCGCTTTGTGGAAAACTATGAATATGATCTGCGTGTGGTTAACACGCCGGCGGATCTGAACGGGTTCCGTGAACGCGCGGCGCTGTTCGGCGAACGGATTCATCAGATTAACTCGATCCACGGCGTCGAACTCGTCGACGATCCGGAAGGAACCGAGGATCTTCCCGAACAGTCGGATGAGATGTGAAATGAAGTGAAGCGCAACATAACCATGAATACACAAAGAAAGGTTGGTTAATTACTATGCCGTATCAGAACAATGGAGCCCCTCGCTACAACAATGGTCCTCGCGCCGGTGGTGGCTATGGCAACCGCGGCGGTTGGGGTGGAAATCGTCCCCAGACCGGTGGAACGACGACCGGCACCCAGGCTCGTGGACGCAACATCAACGATGTGAGCACCGACGGTGCGCTCCTCTTCAATGACGAGGTTGGGAAGTTCCTGCGCACACGCTTCTGGAATCGATACATGAGCATTGACATCGGCACCTTCGCTCCCGGAACTCCGATCGACGGGAATCTCATGCGCAATGCGCAGACCTTCGGCGGCACCTTCGGATTCTCGACGCTCTACGAGCTCTACGAGATCTGCGAAGAGATCAAGGAAAGCATCAAGCAGACAAACCAGTTCGAGTCCACCGCCATCGAGGGTAACCAGAAGAAGGATACCATCGTGGAGATCTCCAACGGATCCAACATCAACATGCCCGCTGGCATCTACCTGGTCATCTACAAGTCCGTTGATGCGGGCAAGCGCACGAACCAGCTGGACTTCTATCCCTTCGGCTCCACCAAAGTCATGCGCAACTATGATCACAACACCGGATCTTCCAAGGAGGATGTGAAGCTCACCTCCGAATTCAAGAAGTTCACCATGATGCTCAAGGAGGCCGTGAAGGGTTTCACCATGGCCCAGGCGCATGCGGCCAAGGAAGCATCCAAGCAGGACAAGAACTCCTCCATCGCCATGCTCACCGCGATATCCGCATCGCTCGGCGTGGATGTGACCCAGGCCGTTGCAGCCGCCACGAGCTATGGCAATCGCACCACCGGCCAGAGCAGCTACCAGCGTCAGGGTGGATCCGGTGGCGGCTTCCAGCGCAGCTCCCAGCCTGGGCAGTGGAGCAACTACGGACACTCCCAGAACGCCTCTGCTCCGACGCAGAATGGTTTCCAGGGTGCCCAGCAGGCACCGACGCCCACCACCAACGAACCCGTCGATATCATGATCGACGCAAACACGCTGCAGCACGTGACCATGGAGGATTTCAAGTGATCCATCATGGCAGAACAGAAATTCAATGCCACCCTTGACCACTACGGAAGCATGCTCGAGCGTGGTCACGTGCTCATCATCGACTATGATGTGACACGATACCACAGCTTCGACATCTTTCGCTATCTGCTCCTCGACCATGACCGGATGATGGACTGCAATAGCTACTATCTGCCGATGATCGCCGCTCCAATGGTCGAGCAGCAGCTGGTCTACTACTACGATCACTGTCCCTTCCTCAATCCCTACGACAATTTCGTATCACAGCGAGACAGCCAGAGTCTGGATGCGATGGAGAAAAACATATCCGACATACTCGGTGAAAAATATGTTCCTGTCACCGAGACTCAGCTGGCTTCACAGTTCATGCATATCTTCGATCGCGATAACCTCGATGGATACATGCTTCGCTATCGCAATGATCCGCATCATGTTCCCTGGGAATCGCGGCTCAAAAAGGTATATCAGAGTGACAGGATTCTCGACATGGCCATGGCCCGGCACATCATCAAGCGCAGGGGCATAAACCTTGTCATCACCTCGAGCATAGACATCGCCGTGATGCTTGCCCTGATCGTGCATCGTGACATTCCGGAACGAAGCATGTCGTTTCTGACCGGGTCATATCACTATAACATGGACGATAAGACCGGCATGCTGAAGAATCTTCCGGAGATAATGATGCTCGAACGTGCCGCAAAATACGATTTCGGCATCTTCCAACCCTTCGTTGGGCTGGATCAGATCCGTGACGAACTGGAGGAGAACTTCAAAGATGACCAACATTAGATCCAACGCCATGCGTGGACCCTACATGCGTGAGTTCGTGGACAAGACTATCCAGGAAATCCATGACAACCTGGTCACGGTTTTTGGACCCTACGCAACCGATGCGTATCTCACAAACCAGGGACAACCATACTACACACGCGACGGCAAGGAAACCATCCGTCTCATGCAGTTTGACAACAAGCTGTCCATGTATATTCTCAAGATCATGTATCAGGCCGTGGCTCAACAGGGCGAAAAGGTTGGCGATGGTACCACCACGCTTGCGGTGCTCTACACCAACCTCTATCGCTACATTCGTAGCTATCTCGAGAGCAATCCCGGCAAGCGCATCGATCGCAATGACTGGAACCGGGTGATCGCTCGCGTCAACGAGAGAATTCGCAGCTCGTGCGTTGAGATGGACTACGAGAGGCTCAAGCAGATGCTCTTCACCTGCACCCAGGACGAAGAGCTCACGGCCAAGATCTACTGGAACCTTCGCGCCGCGATCATGGAGCACGCCTACATCACCATCGCCAAATCCAACATCGCCGATGATTTTGTCATGACCGTGCACGAAACGCCGATGATTCGGGTCACGAAGCAGTTTTCAATCCTGCCAATCCACGATCGCGAAGAGCGCTGCGTGGTCTTGCACTGCAACGGCATGCTCGACATTGCCCACCCCGAGGTCATCCTTGATCTCATGAGCCGTGTGGACCGGATGGGAGACTCATTTGTTCCCAAGACGGTGATTCTGCTCTGCAACGGAGTCACCGATGCGACGCGCAGAACCCTCAAGGAAGTAAATCGATCGCTGCATGCGCTCAAGGGAGATGCTCCGCTGGATAAGTTCTTCTCCGAATACAACAACGTGGCGATCTATACGCTCACCGACTATCGGTCCTACGACCCCAAGATGGTCGAGGATATCTCCACGCTCATCACCGATGAGCAGGGCATCGGCGGTCTCGTGAATCAGCTGAGCTTCGAATCTCTGCTCCATCAGGCCCTCGGAAATCCTCAGAATCCCATCGAAGAACTTCAGCGCTTCGACGCCGATCCACATCACATCGAAAAGCTCAAGGAGATCTTTTCCAATACGTTTCCCATCGAGTTCGATGAGATGCTGGGCATGAAGATGCTCAAGACACCTGGCCCCGTGGCGCAGAATCGCTACGAGCAGCTTCGCAAAGAGATCGAAGAGGAAAAATCGGGTGTCAAACGCATCCAGCTCCAGGATCGACTCCGCACCATGTATGGAAAGTTCATCGAGGTCGAGATCGGTTCCAACCTCATGAAGGATTCGCAGCGCAAGTACGAGCTCGTGCTCGACGCGGTGCTATCTTCTTCCGAGGCGGTGGAGCATGGCGTGCTTACTCATAACTCGATCCTCGAGGCCATCAGAAGCGTGATCCTCGATTGGACCGATCAGAGCAGCGACATCGACGAGCCGATCGAGGGTATTCTGGCGACGGCTCTCATGAAAACCTTCGAGGACATGCTGCGTAATCGTTGGTCGGATGTGGAGCTCGTCACCGAGGCTGACATGGTGACCGCAAAGGCTGCGGCCATCTTCGACACAAAGAATCTCGACAGCTTCAACCTGCGCACGGCGACGTCCTTCGATGAAATCATGACAAACACCAATGAACCGGGTCCGGCACCCGTCGTGCACAGGCTCACCATCGGGAAGACCGACTCCGGTGATGATATCACCGTCGAATTCGAAGAACACATCGTCGAGCCGGTTTCCATCATCACCACCATGCTCGAGAATTCCACACTCATGCTCGAGCTGGCGCAGGCCAAAACCTTCCAGATCGATGATTTCATGGAAAACTTCATATGAGACTCAATGCCAACGAGGGGTTCCGTCACGGAACCCCTTGTTAGATTCTAACACGAGGAGAGATAACAATGACAGATGAGCAATCTATGTCCAGTTCCCAGTACGAGAGCATCAGCACCGGTTCGCCTGTGTCATATGATCATGAGTCGACAACGGTGAAGGATTGTGCCATCGACAAGTTTACCGGCGACGAGTTTGCCGTTGATCAGTTTAGACTCTTCCCATCTTCGCTGACAAAAGTCTCTGCCACCCTGTGCAATGGTGATATGATCATCGATGCGAACAACAACGTATACATGCTCGTATCCGTCGAACATTGCCAGGATGATTTTGATGATGAGTCGATGAAGGTTTACCGGCTGCGCTGTTCGAAGGAAGAGATCCTCGCCAATGCCGCCGAAGAAGCCGCGGAGCTTGCCCAGGCGCTCAGCAAGCTCCGTCGGGCCCGCACACAGATCAGTCCAACTCCGATCACACCGGAAGAAGCTCTGGAACAAGTATACAAGGAGCTTGCCGATGTTCGGCTCGATCTCCTTGCCTATGGCATTGACTGGAACACTCGTGACACCCGCGATCATCTTGACAGGATCGTGGATGAAACATTGAAAAGAACCGCCGCACGAATCTGCGATAGATTAAAGCTTGAGGAGGAACTGCGCAATGGCTAATCAAACCGCACGGAAGCTTGATTGTATCCAGGAAGAGCATCGACTCAACGATGTGTACCGCATGGACGATGCCGGTCCTGGCAATGCCCATCACAGATACATCGTATCACCGATAACCCATCCAATCGTTACCCTTGCAACCATCGATTTCCAGAATGGCCCGCGCAACGATCCTGCGAGCCAGGCCGGCGTGCTTGACGGAGATCTCCTCGAGATCGTCCGTGATCGACTCCGTTCCTTCCAATCCGGGCCATTCGCCTGTGACGAGAATGAACAGGCTCTCTATCATGTGGAGGCGGCCCTGCTTGCGCTGCGAGATCGGGCTTATGCACGTGCGAAACGTGGGGTGCTTGGAACCTATGAAAAATGAAAATGGATTGACCGAGGAACACACCTTCCTCGTCACGGTAAAGGGTGCACAGGGTATGCTCACGACCATTCCGGTGCAGGCTGTCTCCGAAAGTCATGCACGCCATGTGGTATATGTGACATTTGGTATGGTTGATATCATATCCATAGTGGAGACATGACGATGGCAGAACTCTGTCGACATAAGCTGTGCTACGAAGATCCGATCAAGAAAATCAACTACTTCACCTATCTAGATGGACCGGAGGGCGACAACGACCATCTCATAGATATGCTATGTCATAGCTGCTCCGGCGTAAAACCCGAATGGGTCACATCGATAGAGATCGTGAAGCGATATGGAATGGAGGTTTCCTCCCATGACAAAGGTTAGCAAGGTGGCACCCAAGAGCGGCGACGCATATCGTTTCAAGTATCACTCCACGCTCAAGGGCTACGAAAAACCCCACTACATCTACATATATGGATGCACCGACGAGGAATCGGCGAAGGAGATATTCTACTCGGAACTGCCTCCTGGCATGGAGATCGACAAGATCATCATCGACGAGATTCGTTGGATCAATAAGATCCCGACGAAGAAGTCCAACCCTTCCAAGAAAAAGAAGAAGTAGGCGTTTTATTTTTCTACAACAGATGCTACAATAATATAATCCACGGATCATGGGCATATGGATCCATGGATAGGGGAAGACGCATAAATAAGATGTCTCAATAAGCGGCACGGAGTCGTGAGGGACCACCGCTCGTGGTGCAAAGGAGACGCTACCTCCGACGCGAGTCTATTGTAAAGATTAAAACGCAGGTCACGGATCATTTGTCAACGAGTTTCTTCCCCGGTTGATCGACAGCCGATCGGTCTTCATCCTCCTTATCTCGCTGACTATCTTCGACCATCTTTGCCTGTTGCGCCAGGCACGGTATCATCGGGCATCACACATACCTTCTCCATACCACAGCACCTGCTCTTTCAAATCCGGGCGGTGACTTGGGGAAGCCGAGTAGCGTAGGGATGCCGAGGGATGCTGCCGTATTACCAGGATCGATGGATGGTATGGTGATCTTTTGATCAAATGGGCAGAGCAAGGACATAACCCTTAGCGTCTGTCGAGTAGATCCTGATAGTATTGGCTCCCAGTCTATGATAGAGGTGAATTCCAGCTATGTTCAAGGTTAGATTAACAAGAACAACACGTCGTGGCAAGGATATTGATTTTGATAAGAGGTTCAATGACATCGACGAATTCGTGACATTCATGTTTGCACATCACGGCAAGATCTTTATGACGGATAAGAATTGCCGCATGCTTTCGAAGAATGACCGGTATGCGGTATTTCAGAAGACGATGCGCATCTACAGAAAAGGTCACGCATTTCCCAATATTTGACCTTTCATGAACAAAGTGGTGCCCAGACGGGCACCACCATTCTTCGGTAAAGGAGTGATCATCGTGCTCGTGAGCAAATGGTTCGAGGATGGTATCTCGATTAGACCCGGATCGGTTAGGCTTCCGATAAGGGGTCTCGTCGAGGATTATCGGAGACGCTATATGGAGCTGACCAAGAGCTCGCGCTTTCATGTGCAGATCTACAACATCTCCGGAACCACCTATCTGCATGTGAAGGTGCCGTCCGAGACAGTGAAGAATGTCCACTATGATGTGGTGCTGGAGCTGCTACGCAGGGGAGAAGATATCCAGGGTTCCGAGGTTCGCGTCTTCTCCAATTCTCCGGCATTCATATACTACTATGCATATGCGCTCTATCATTATGGGGAAGATATAACCCAGAGACGGACAATATTCAATCGTCGACGTCCTCCGGTGAACTGTCAGCTCATCCCGCTGCTGCTCGAGCATCTACCGGATGCGGCGCTCACAGATCCTCCGGAGGTGAGGAACCCCGCACAGATTCCTCTTCCGGACAAGAGCATCTACTTCGCGATCTTTTATCTGATGAGTTTGAATCCGGCCCTGATCGCACAGGGGGGCCAACACATCACCGAAGCTCAGCTCAAGAGCTCGGTGATGGTCTTTGACAAGCTCTTGGATATGCGCAGGCGCGAGGAAAACAAACAGAGGGCCGAAAAGGCTCGCAGACGCGCCGAGGACGAAGCAAAAATAGAGAAACCGCAGGTTCGGAGGCCCCGCTCCGCGGTCCATGCGGTGAAGCCCAGGTCGGCGATCAAGGCCGTCAAACCCACGGCCGCACAAAAACCGACAAAACCCGGAAAATGAATTCGTCTATATACTATAGGTAGGATCAATGAATAGTTGGGGAGGTCAGTTAATCCATCATGGCAAAGAACAAGAGGAAACGTCGCAAAGTAATCGATCTCGGCGCATTCAATTTCATGAGCGCCGAAGATGGCGAAGAGCAATTTAACCCCAGCACAGAAGAATCAGCGAGCTCCATCGTAACGGTTGCGGTGGACGAAAATGACCGGCTCCCGCCCGACATCATCGAAAGGAAACTTCGGGAGGGAACCATTCCAAAGGTGGATGCGGGTTTCCGCACATCCAACAAGAAGGAGGATCTGTCACTAGAAAGACTTCACCAATTCTACTTTGACGCACGCGTCAAGGAATATATTCGCACGGTCAACGGAGGCCGGTACATCAAATTCGAATTCGGGCGCATGCTCCAGGGCTATGATGTGGACACCGATGAAAACGGTGAGAACGAAATCATCAAGAAACTCTCGTATGCGGAGATCTCCAAGAAGTCGTTCATCAACAACATGAACCTCACCATGCGCTATGTGAACTACTTCATCACATACTTTGATCCGGACGATGAGCTCATGCGAGCATGCTTCATGATCATGCTTCAGCTTCATCTGAACCAGGTCAACATCAATCCCGAGCAGTTCATTGATATGCTCTACTCGAACCTCGCCACCGAATCCATGATACGCAAGGTGGTGCGCATGGTCGAGTACAACACCGATGAATCACTCATCAAAACATCCGACAACTCCTACGATGAATCCATCCAGCTCACGGTGGAACATCTCAAGGCAATCATGGGTATCAGCTGCTTCCACCGTTTTCTGATACCCCTCGTGAGCCATTATTATGTGATACGAAAGGATGAGGTGGATGCGGCGAGGCTAACCGACAAGAAGCTCTACGCCATGATATTTCGCTCGTTCACCGGGCTCTTTGACAAGGTGTATCACATTAACCTCTACGAGAAGCTGTACCACACAGCCACCACACGCGTGTCAAAGACCGAGAACTCTGATGCGCCGATGTGGCTTCGTCGAGCTCGCTTCGGCCAGACCCCGGCATCCTTCGTGAGCGAGCTCATGGATGATTATCTCATCGACATCTCCCAGAAGGTTGTCTTCAACCAGTCGGCCATCGTATTCATCCATGTGTGCTTCGACAAATCCATCAAGAATGAGCTTGTGCAGCCTGATAAGTATGAGATGTCCGACATGCGCATGGAAGCTTCCGATTCGGTCAACGAGACAATCTCGCGCTTCGATCGATGGCAGATGGATCGAACGAGCTATTCCGAGCGGGATCGACTGCGCGCCTACACCTCCATCCGCGACATGGTGACACGATTGGGCGCAGAGCAGGGGCTCCGATTCTATCTGATTCCGGACCAGCATGATCTCGCAAAGGTTTCGCCGGATCCGGAGACCCAGGCCGAGTATGAGTTCTACCTGAAGCATACCCCCAGACCTTTCTCGGATACCCAGCTCTATCTGATCCAGCTCTACTGCGCCAAGGAGCTCAAATCTGCGGCGGACGTGAAGATGATCGAGTACGAGGATCTCATCAAGATGATCATGATCATGAAGAGAGATCTGCGCAAGCGCAACTACTCGAACCTCCCGTTCTTCATCTCCTCCGAGCTCATACCGACAGGCTACAAGGGTTACACCAGACGCAAGGTGGATAAGCTCTACACGAGCAACCCGATGTACAAGGACTGGGTCGAACAGTTCCCGGACACCATCGACCAGCTCAACATGGAGAAATTCTACAACGAACTCAAGGTTGTCATTCTGAGCCCCTACCGCATCGTCGAATACAAGAGCGAGCTCAATGATGTGGTGGTGACACCGACCGAACTTGTCATAGTCGACGAGTGGTGCCGCTTCATGTGTGAGCTCTGATACAAAATGAAAACAACCGCAACGATCATATACTATAGGTATGCATGACCAACATACCCATGGGAGGAATTACCAGACATGAGCAAGAACAAAAACAAATTGGCAAATCTCAATATTGAAACGGAAGACATGTCAACTCTTCCAACCGGTGCGGACCTCTATCTCGGGGTACACACCAAGAAGCTCGAACTGAAGAAGGATCGCCGGAAGAAATTTATCCGGCCAATCTTCCTCTTCAGTCCAGACGATTATAGCGTCGATGACTTTGACCGTCAGTTCACTCGACTCTGTCAGATCGTCAACGTCTATGAACACAATCAGTCAGACTTCGAGTTCAACGCTCGAAACATCATCAACCATTTCAAGAAATACTATGGTGATACATCCACCTCGGTGATGACGCTCGGACAATCTATTCGGTTTCGTGTGCACAAGAAACAGAAGGAACCGTTCGAGCTCTCCCTCTTCCAGTTCCTGGTGAACTACACATTGCTCCTGATACCGGTGCTGATGGGAGCAAATCTGGAGAATTGGAAGCCCTGGTCTCCGGAAAAATGGACAGCTGGAGGACACAATGCCCAGATGAACAAGCTGATTCGCATGTGTCGATCCCTCGGTTCCCCGCGTAGACTAGGAGAGTGCATCGAGTGGTCCAAGTATCTCATGGACCTATATTGCGCAAATGCTGGCGATCGCATCGGGCTTTCAATCTCCAACCATGACTTCTATGTGCTCGCCGAGCGTTCTCCGCGAGCAAAGGAGCTCATGAACTGTGAGTATAAGCTTCCCGACGACCTCAAGCCCTCCGAGATCGAGTATCTTAAACAAAAGTATACCAAGGAATTGCTCGATATCATGGCCGCAAACACGGATCTACCGATTTCGATCTATGCGAGAAACGGACTCTTCAATCCCGGTCAGGCCGCAGAGTTCTTCGTGATGCAGGGATTCAAACCGGATCTCTACGATCACACCATTCCGATGACCCACAAGACCAACATCATCAAGGGTTTGAAGGATCCTGTCGCATTCATGGTGGATGCCTACGGAGGTCGCAAGGCCGAGGTGCTCAAGCTCAACGTTTCCGATGCGGGCGCGCTGGAGCGTTCCCTGACCATGCTCCTATCGGGTGTGCGCTTTGTGGATCCCGACTACGAATGTTCTTCGATGCATTTCCGCATCCGTCACATCGAGAATGCATCGATGCTCGATCGACTCGATGGACGTGTTGCAACTCTGGATCCAAAATCCGATGAGTATTTCATCATCGATCCGGAGGATACGAGTCTCCTCGACAAGACACTCTATGTGAAGACTCCGATCACCTGCACCCATCCGCGGAGATCCGAAGGTTACATCTGCTCTGCTTGCTACGGCAAACTCATGGCAAACCTCAACTGCGACATACACATCGGAAAGGTCGCCGGTCTGAACCTGGCCGATGAGATGGAACAGAAGCTTCTGTCCGCGAAGCATGCACTCAACACCAACACAAACGACATCGTCTTTGACGACATCTTCAACGAGTTCTTTGACATGGATGTGGGGCATATTCATTTGAACACGGCCATGATCGACGAATCGGAGGATAACCCCGAACACTTCGACCAGCTGTTCCTCGAGTTCCACCTCGAATCCATGAAGAAGAACCAGGATGGCGAGGGTCGTCACTACGACAGATCGATCAACGAGATCATCGTCTATGACAAAGGATCCGATGCCCGATTCACCATCGCCGAAGAATCTGGGATTCCGATCTATCTGAGTCCTGAATTTGCGGTGGATATTTTCAAGTATATCATGGAGCGGACTCCGAACGGTGAAGCCATTCTCGTTCCATTCACGGATCTTGTTGATCATGGGAAAATTCTCTGCAACACCATCTTCGAGTATCAATACGAGAACAATGGCATCGCAAAGCCGCTCAACATGATCCAGGAGATTCTCGGCAAGACCGAGCGCATCCAATCCTTCGGAGACTACAATAACCTCCTGAACGGATTGGCACCGCTCTTTCTGGCAGGCGGAATTCATCTTCCCGAGTTCCAGCTCGAGCTGCTCGTCGGCGAACTGATCTTTGGACCCGGAGAGAAGCGCGTGGATTGGACCCTGGACGATCCGGAATATCATTTCTGCACAATCGACAAGGCCATCTACAACAGCCCCAGTCCCATCACATCCATCCTCTATCACGAGTCATCCGCCCAGCTCGGAGGAAAATATGGGACATATGACAAGTCGGGAACCAGTGTCTACGACTGGTTTATGTACCGAGGATAAACACAGCGCTACCCACAAACACATTCAATCATGAAAAGGAGTACCAGAACAATGCAAAATCAGAACAGCAGATTCGACCGCAACAACACGAAGAAAAACAATCAGAACAAACCTCGTGGGGAGCGCCGCCAGCGCACCGAACGTCCGGATCCGGTACATACCAAGCTCCAGCAGATGCTGGCAGACTACTTCCAGGACCAGATCAACGAATTCTATCCTCGCTGGGATGAATTCAAGGGCGGCGTCATCGATGCGGATGCTTTCCGCGCCGAATGCCGCAAAACCCTGAAGCTGGCCGAATACCCCACCCGTTTCGAAGACCCCGAGAGCGGCGAGGTCACGCTGCTCCGCACCGTCGAGCAGCAGCTACGCATGGACCGCGAGACCGGCGATCTGCAGCGCATCAGCATCACCTGTGTCGGCGTTGATGAGAGCGGCGAGTTCAATTACCATGTGGTGGCCTATCTGACCGACAGCGCTGAATCCATCACCGTGACTCCGCTGAGGGCTGACCACAACGGCCCCGACAGCTACAACCGCCTGCACGTTGGCGCGAAGCATTGATGTTCACAGAAGCTGGAGAGGGTTCATTCCCTCTCCAGCTCATTCTCTGAAGAATGAAAGGAGCCAAGAACCATGAAGCTCGCAAAGGCTAGTATCAAGGTGAAGTTCTGCTTCAACAACACATGCCCCATGCGCAAACCGCAGAGCGGCTGTGCCAACGCCGATGAGACTTGCACCAAGAAAGGTTGTCCCCTGCGCAAGAAAACGCCGCTGCTAACATTGTCGAGGTGACAAAGATGGATGACTGGAGCGCGTTGGAAAAATACAGGGACGAGGATGGTTTTGTCACCCTCGTCCCCCGTCATCCGATCAAGAAGCATGGATCAAATCGTAATCTTTTTGCGAAATCCTTGTCAAATGAGATTGTGCTGAGACATGGTCACATCGCAATCACCAACTATCACATGGGCGACAACCGTGAATTTGAGAAATCTCTTTCGGTATGGGATGCGATCTATTTCAAATATCGTCTCATGTCAGGATACTATGTGGAAGAGCTGAACGAATTTCGCATCGGAAGAGGCTATGATCTCCACCGACTCACGAACTTCTTTCCGGGGCATTCGGTTCGAGTCGACAATGATGCCTTCAAGGCGGATAACATTGACATTGACCTGTATACGGGTCCACGCGACGATTATCAGAAGGCGGCGTTGACCTTCACCGCGTGCCAGGGTCAATATTCCAGCAACTCACGCTATACCCAGCTCCTGCTGGAGCTGCAGGCTGGCTCGGGAAAGACCTTTCTGGCCATCGCAACCATCGCATTCTATCAG